>Ga0208826_1000180_pt1 | contig 73198 bp, 70 predicted proteins | sample AD_UKC115_MetaG_FD_184451 | JGI IMG/M metagenome (GOLD analysis project Ga0208826, IMG submission 184451) | Active sludge microbial communities of municipal wastewater-treating anaerobic digesters from Hong Kong - AD_UKC115_MetaG (SPAdes)... | ecosystem: Engineered > Bioreactor > Anaerobic >... | reverse complement strand
CGTCCTCGGACAGACGGAAGCGCAGGGGCACGCTCTGGAACTTGCGCTTGGCCCGCCGCGCCTCATCGAAGCGCCGCAAGTCCTCATCGGACAGCGCCACCACGCCGCCCAGCTCGTGCAGCAGCGTCTGGAGGTCGCGCACCCGCTCGGTCACCACTTCCAGGCGATAGGCGGCGCGGTTCTCCGCCAGCAGCACGCCGTTGCGGTCGTAGATGAGGCCGCGGGCCGGCGGCAGCGGCTGCAGGCGGATGCGGTTGGCGTCGGCGCGCGTCGCGAACTCGGCATGGCGCGCCACCTGCAGCACGGCGAAGCGGCCCGCCAGCACGGCCAGGCTGGCCACGATCAGGGCGAAGCCCGCCACGGCACGGCGGCGGAACAGTGCCGCCTCGGCGCGGTGGTCCTTCAGGCGCGCGCGGCGGGTGCTCATGCCTCGTGCACGCGCAGGCGGGCGCGCAGGTCGTCCAGCAGCAGGAACCACCAGGGCCACACCGCCACCCCGGCCAGCGGCGCCAGCCAGAAGCCCGGCGGAGGCATCGGGTCGCCGGCGAAGGCGCGGGTCATGAGCAGGACCACGCGGTCGTTGGCGAGCAGGGCGAGCACGGCCAGTGCCTGCTGCCACATCGGAAAGAAGCGCAGGCGGGCGCGGAAACGCAGCACGATGAAGGTGAAGATGGTCAGGCGCAGCGCCTGCTCGCCGAGGATCTCGCCGTGGATCACGTCGCCGACCAGACCGCACAGGAAGGCGCGGCCCAGGCCCACGCGCTCGGGCTCCTCCAGCGCCCAGTAGAGCAGCACCAGGGCCAGCCAGTAGGGCTTGAGGGGCGCCAGCGCCGCCGGCAGCGGCAGCAGCTGCAGCACGTAGGCCGCCGCGATGCTGGCCAGGAACAGCCAGGCGTGGGAACGCTGGCGCGCGCTCACGGGGCGCGCTCCACGGGGCCCGCGGCAGCGGCGGGCGGGCCGGACTCGGGTGCGGCCTCTGGCGGACCCACGGGGTCGGCCAGCTCGCGCAGCACCAGCACCTCGCCGCTGCGATCGAGCGCGGCGGCCGGACGCACCGTAGCGGCGGCGAACATGCCGTTCTGGTCGGCGCGCACCGCCGTCACCTCGCCGACCGGGAAGCCCGCCGGAAAGGTGCCGCCGAGGCCCGAGCTCACCAACTTGTCGCCGGGCGCCACGTCGGCGCTCACGGGGATGTTGGGCAGCTCCAGGCGGTCCAGCGCGCCGGTGCCGTGGGCGATGGTGCGCAGCCCGGTGCGCTCCAGCGTGACGGGAATCGCGTGACGGGCGTCGGTGACCAGCATGACGGTGGACGTGTGCGGCAGGACCTCGATGACCTGGCCCATCACGCCGCTGGCATCCAGCACCGACTGGCCGACGGACACGCCTTCGGCACTACCCACATTGAGCACCACGCGATGGCGCACCGTGTCCAGCTGCACGTCCACCAGCCGCGCGAGCTGCACCGCCAGCCCGAGGCTGCGCTGCACTTCCAGCAGGCTCTGCAGGCGCTGGTTCTGCTCGCTGAGCACGCCCAGGCGGTTCAAGCGCGCCTGGGCCAGGAGCAGCGCCTGCTTGAGTTCGGCATTCTCGCGCGTCAGCGCCTGGCGGTCGGCGACCGCCAGGCGCAGCGAGCGCGCGGCGTCGGCGGGCAGGGCGGCCAGGCGGTACAGCGGCTCCACCGCGAGGTGCGCGGCGGCGCGCAGCCGCAGCAGGTGGTGGCCGTGGCGGTCGCTGGCCATCAGCACCGCCGCCAGCACCAGATACACCACCAGCCGCAGCGTGCCCGAAGCGCCTTCGGCGAACAGCGGTGCGGAGGTGGTGCGGGACAGCGCCATGGGGTGTCGGGAAGGCAAGAGCTCTGCGGTGTGCCGCTGGGGTGCGGCGCCGTACCGGCGACGCCGCGGGGAAGGCAGGGCTGCCGCGGGCCCAGGGTCGCCCCGCGGGCGGAGGGATGCGGCAGACCGCGGGACGCGCCACCATGCCGCGCGGCCGGGCGGCCCCGGCGTGGGCTTACTCGGGGGCGAAGAAGTCGCTGCCGTGCTGGTCGATCAGTTCCAGCGCGCGCCCGCCGCCGCGGGCCACGCAGGTCAGCGGGTCGTCGGCGACGTGCACGTGCAGACCGGTCTCCTCGGAGATCAGCCGGTCCAGGTCGCGCAGCAGGGCGCCGCCGCCGGTCAGCACGATGCCGCGCTCGGCCACGTCCGAGCACAGTTCGGGCGGGGTCTGCTCCAGCGCCGAGCGCACCGCCGAGACGATGCCGGCCAGCGGCTCGTGCAGCGCCTCCAGCACCTCGTTGGAGTTGATGGTGAACATGCGCGGCACGCCCTCGGCGAGGTTGCGCCCGGACACCTCGATCTCCTTCACGTCGCTCTGCGGGAAGGCGCAGCCAACCTCGATCTTGATGCGCTCGGCGGTGGATTCGCCGATCAACGTGCCGTGGTTGCGGCGCACGTAGTTGACGATGGCCTCGTCGAAGCGGTCGCCGCCGATGCGCACGCTCTGCGCGTAGACCACGCCGTTGAGGGAGATCACGGCGACTTCCGAGGTGCCGCCGCCGATGTCCAGCACCATCGAGCCGCGCGCCTCGTGCACCGGAATGCCGGCGCCGATGGCGGCCGCCATGGGTTCCTCGATCAGGAACACATCGCGTGCACCGGCACCCTCGGCCGACTCCTTGATGGCGCGGCGTTCCACCTGGGTGGAACCGCAGGGCACGCACACCAGCACGCGCGGGCTGGGACGCAGCATGCGCGACTTGTGCACCTGCTTGATGAAGTGCTGCAGCATGGCTTCGGTCATGGTGAAGTCGGCGATCACGCCGTCCTTCATCGGCCGCAGGGCGACGATCGAGCCCGGCGTGCGGCCCAGCATGCGCTTGGCGTCCGAGCCGACGGCCGCCACGCTGCGCGGGCCGCCGGGGCCGCGGTCCTGGCGGATTGCGACCACCGAGGGTTCGTTCAGCACGATGCCCTGGCCGCGCACATAGATGAGGGTATTGGCCGTGCCCAGGTCGATGGACAGGTCGTTGGAGAAGAGGCCGCGGAGACTTTTGAACATGGACGCCCGGGAGTACCGCTCGACGTGGGAGTGTGGCGCCCGGCCAGCGCGGTCCTTGCGGGACCGCTCGCGGCGCAGCGACGGAGGTCGCCAGGCCGGTCAGGCGGGGACGGCGGGGCCGGACTCGCCGCATCGGCGCACCGCCAGCGGCGGCGCCGATGCCCTGCTGCAGGGCGGAAAAGGCCGCGTAGTCTAGATTCCGGGGCCGGGCGGCGCAAGCTAAAACCGCGTTAAAAAAGCCTTTTTCGCGCGTCCCCTGCGGCCGATTCGCGGCCCGGTTTATGCCCTTTTGGTGCATTGCAGCGGCATGCTACCGTCCGGCGCATGAGCCTTGACACCGACCGTCTCCGCCACCTGGCCCGCCTCGCGCGGCTGGCCCTGCCGGAGCCCCAACTGGCCCCCCTGCAGCACGACCTGGCCCGCATCGTGACCCTGGTCGATGCCCTGCAGGCGGTCGATGTGGAGGGGGTGCCGCCGCTGGCGCATCCCCTCGCGCTCGGCCTGCCCCTGCGCGACGACCGCGTGACCGACGCGGACCGTCACGCCGATCTGGCCGCTCTGGCCCCGGCCGAGGCCGGCGGCTACTACCTTGTGCCCAAGGTGCTGGAGTGAGCGGGGTGACCGTGGTGGAACTGGCGCGCCGCCTGCGCGGCGGCGCAGTGTCGGCGCGGGAGCTGGCGCAGCAGGCCCTGGACGCGGCGCGGCGGCGCGCCGATCTCAATGCCTTCATCGCCCTGGACGCCGAGCGCGCCGAGGCAGCGGCCAGCGCCGCGGATGCCGCCCGCGCCCAGGGCCGCGATACGCCCCTGCTCGGCATTCCCTTCGCGCACAAGGACATCTTCTGCACCCGGGGTCTGCGCACGACCTGCGCCTCGCGCATGCTGGCGGACTTCGTGCCGCCCTACGACGCCCACGTGACCGAACGCCTGGACGTCGCCGGGGCCGTGTTGGTCGGCAAGACCAACATGGACGAGTTCGCCATGGGCTCGTCCAACGAAAACAGCGCCTTCGGCGCGGTGGCCAATCCCTGGGATGGGACGCGCGTGCCGGGCGGCTCCTCGGGCGGGTCCGCCGCAGCGGTGGCGGCCGGCATCGTGCCCTTCGCCACCGGCACCGACACCGGTGGCTCGATCCGCCAACCCGCAGCCTTCTGCGGTATCACCGGCCTGAAGCCCACCTACGGCCGCGTCTCGCGCTACGGCATGATCGCCTACGCCTCCAGCCTCGACTGCGGCGGCGTGCTCGCGCGCACGGCCGAGGACTGCGCCCACGTGCTCGCCGCCCTGGCCGGGCACGACCCGCGCGACGCCACCAGCGCCCAGCGCCCCGTGGACGACTACGTCGCGGCGCTCGACCAGCCCTGGGCCGGCCTGCGCATCGGCGTGGCGCGCGAGTATTTCGGCGCCGGCGTGGACCACGGCGTGGCCGCCGCCGTGCATGCGGCCCTGCGCGCGCTGGAGCAGCAGGGCGCGCGCCTGGTGGACGTGTCCCTGCGCAACGCCCACCACGCCATCGCCGCCTATTACGTCATCGCCCCGGCGGAGGCGTCGAGCAACCTTTCCCGCTACGACGGCGTGCGCTACGGCCACCGCTGCGCCAACCCCACCTCGCTGGAGGATCTGTACACGCGCTCCCGTGCCGAAGGCTTCGGCGCGGAGGTGCAGCGGCGCATCCTCACCGGCACCTACGTGCTCTCGGCCGGCTACTACGATGCCTATTACCTGCGCGCCCAGCGCGTGCGCCGCCGCATCGCCGACGATTTCGCCGCGGCGTTCGCCGAGGTCGACCTCATTGCCGGGCCAACCACCCCGACCCCGGCCTTCCGGCTCGGCGAGAAGTCCGGCGATCCGCTCGCGCTGTACGCCGCCGACGTCAATACCGTGGCGGTGAACCTGGCCGGCCTGCCGGCGATCTCGCTGCCGGCGGGCTTCGTCGACGGCCTGCCGGTGGGCCTGCAGCTGATCGGTCCGGCCTTCGCCGAGGCGCGCCTGCTCGCAGCGGCCCACAGACTGCAGCAGGTCACCGACTGGCACACGCGCACGCCGGGGGCTCGCCCATGAGCCGCGCCTGGGAGGCCGTGATCGGTCTCGAAATCCACGCCCAGCTCAGCACCGCGAGCAAGCTCTTCTCCGGGGCGGCCACCGCTTACGGGGCCGAGCCCAACACCCAGGCCAGCTTCATCGACGCAGCGCTGCCCGGCACCCTGCCGGTGCCCAACCGCGAGGCCGTGCGCAAGGCCATCCAGTTCGGCCTCGCCATCGGTGCCCGCATCGCGCCCGAGTCCGTCTTTGCGCGCAAGAACTACTTCTATCCGGACCTGCCCAAGGGCTACCAGATCAGCCAGTACGAGCTGCCCGTGGTCGCCGAGGGTGTGCTGCCGGTGCGCCTCGAGGACGGCCGCACGCTGAGCGTGCGCATCGAACGCGCGCACCTGGAGGAGGACGCCGGCAAGTCCGTGCACGACGCCTTCCATGCCGAGACGGGCATCGACCTCAACCGCGCCGGCGTGCCCCTGCTGGAGATCGTCTCGGCACCGGTGCTGCACTCGCCCGCCGAGGCCGTGGCCTATCTGCGCACCGTGCACACCCTGGTGCGCTGGCTCGGTATCTGCGACGGCAACATGCAGGAAGGCTCGTTCCGCTGCGACGCCAATGTGTCGGTGCGACCGCGCGGCGAAACGCGCTTCGGCACCCGCTGCGAGATCAAGAACGTCAACTCGTTCCGCTTCGTGGAAAAGGCCATCGAGTACGAGATCGAGCGGCAGATCCGCGCGCTCGAGAATGGCGAGGCCATCGTGCAGGAGACGCGGCTGTACGATCCCGCGCGGCACCAGACGCGGCCCATGCGCGGCAAGGAGTCGGCCGACGACTACCGCTACTTCCCCGACCCCGACCTGCCGCCGCTGCGTATCGTGCCGGAGGACATCGAGCGTGAGCGCGCGGCCCTGCCTGAACTGCCCGAGGCGCGCCGTCGCCGTTACATCGAGGCCATGGGCCTGCCGGCGCTGGACGCCGACCAGCTGTGCCTGGACCGCGCCACGGCCGATTACTTCGAGGCGGCGCTGGCGACCCTGGCGCCGCAGGCCGCTGACCCCGCGGCGGCCAAGCTGGCGGCGAACTGGGTGCTGGGCGAACTGGCCGCGGCTCTGAACGAGGCCGGCCTGGACATCGCCGCGGCGCGCGTGACGCCGACGGCCCTGGCGCAGCTGCTGCTGCGCCTGCGCGAAGGCGCCATCTCCGGACGCAACGCCAAGGAGGTCTTTGCCGCCATGTGGGCCGGCGAGGGCGAGGCCGACGCCATCATCGCCGCGCGCGGACTGCGGCAGATCTCTGACACCGGCGCCCTGGCGGCTGCCGTGGACGCCGTGCTGGGCGAATTTCCGGCCCAGGTGGCGGAGTGCCGCGGCGGCAACGACAAGCTGCTGCAGTTCTTCGTCGGTCAGGTCATGAAGCGCACGCGCGGCCAGGCCCATGCCGCGCAGGTGAATGCGCTGCTGCGGGAAAAGCTCGCGCCCTGAGGGCGCCGCGGGGTGCGGCGACGCGTAGGTCGGCGCCCGCGGCGGCAATCGGGGCAAGGGCAACGCCATCGGCGGCAACGGGGAGGTCGGCATCGGCCCCGGGGCCCACCGGGTGACAGCGAGTGACGCGGGCGACGGCGACACCGGTGCGAATGGCCTGCAGAGCTTCCCGGTGCTCGCTTCGGCCATCAGCGAGGGGCGCCCGCGCGCCCCCTCGCGCGGCGCGCTCAGCAGTGCTGCCGCGGACAGCCAATGCCGCGAGGTCTTCCCCAGCGCAGGTGGCAAAGCCAGCGGCTGTGGCGAGGGTGCCCGCCTGCTCGCCGCGCTCGAGGTGACGACCCACGGCATGGGCAATGCGTCCTGCGCCACCACGCTGTCCTGGCCGAGTCACAACATCGCGCCGCGCACCATCAGCGCGTCTGTGCTCAACGGCGCAGCGGCCGGGCAGCGCGTGGGGGCGCATCACTGCGTCGGCACCATCGGGCAGCGCCCCGCTGGCGCCGCCGCCCACCCCGCGCGAGGGGATCCTCGACGGCCAGGAGCCGATGTTCTGCACCTCTTCGACCCGGCACCACCCTGCGTTTGGGCCCTCGGCGTGGCGCCGCCCAATCGCGGCGCAATCTGCGACAATGCGCGCCCCCTCGCGGGCGCGCCGCGCGCACGCGGCTCCGACTTCCATACCGATCCCGGCACACCATGTCAGCACTGATCTGCGGTTCCCTCGCCTACGACACCATCATGGTGTTTCCCGACCAGTTCAAGAACCACATCCTGCCGGACAAGGTGCACATCCTGAACGTGTCCTTCCTGGTGCCGCGCATGCGCCGCGAGTTCGGCGGCTGCGCCGGCAACATCGCCTACAACCTCAAATTGCTCGGCGAGGACCCCATCCCGATGGCGACGGTGGGCGGGGACTTCGGGCCCTACCGCGATTATTTCAGCGAGCTGGGCATCCGCCTCGACCACGTCAAGGAGATCCCGGAGCTGTTCACGCCCCAGGCCTTCATCACCACCGACCACGACAACAACCAGATCACCGCCTTCCACCCCGGCGCGATGATGCGCAGCTACGAGAACCACGTGCGCGACGTGGCCGGCGTGAGCTTCGGCATCGTCAGCCCGGACGGGCGCGAAGCCATGCTGCAGAACGCCGACGAGTTCGCCGATCTGGGTGTGCCCTTCATCTTCGATCCGGGCCAGGCCATGCCGCTGTTCAACGGCGACGAGCTGCGCCGCTTCATCGAGCAGGCCGACTACGTCACGGTGAACGACTACGAGTCCAACCTGTTGCAGGAGCGCACCGGCTGGAACGAGGCCACCATCGCCAGCAAGGTGAAGGCCTACATCACCACGCAGGGGCCGCGCGGCTCGCGCATCTATGCCGGCGGGCACGTGCACCAGATTCCGCCGGCGCACGAGCGCCGCGTCACCGATCCCACCGGTTGCGGCGATGCCTATCGCGCCGGACTGATCTTCGGCCTGATGCGCGGCTACGACCTGCCCACCTGCGGGCGCATGGCCTCGCTCATGGGCGCGCTCAAGGTCGAGTTTCCCGGCACGCAGAACCAGCGTTTCACCTACGACGAATTTGCCGACCAGTTCCGCCAGCAGTTCGGCTACGCGCTGGAGTGAGGGCGCGGCGCGGCGCCGGTCAGCCGCCGGCGTCCTTCAAGGCCTCGTCGGTCTTGTCCTTCTGGTCGTCGACCACGCCCTGCACCGCCTTGGCCTTGTCCAGCGCCTTGAGCTGGGTGTCGATGACGGTCTTCTGCGGCGGTGGCGGCGGCGCGGCCGCCGGTGTCGCCGCGGGCTTGTCACCGCCGCCGCAGGCACCCAGCAGCAGGCCGAGCAGGAATGGGGCAGGGGCGAGTCGGCGCATGCGGCATCTCCGGCGGGGGTTCGGCTACAGTCTGCGCCGCGACCACCGCAGCGACAAGCGAGGACGGCATGAACGAGAGCGCACGCTGGCGCCTGGACGGCCAGGTGGCCCTGGTCACCGGGGCCAGCAAGGGCATCGGCCTGGCCTGTGCCCGTGAACTCGCCGGACTGGGCGCGCACCTGCTGCTGGTGGCGCGCGATGCGGACCACCTCGACGGCGTGCGCGCCGAACTGGCGGAGGAGTTTCCCGGCAGCGAGGTGCGGGCTTTCGCCGCCGACCTGGCCGACGGCGAGCAGCGCCTGGAGTTGTTCGACTGGATCGCCGACCTGGACGCGCCGCCCTCCCTGCTGGTGAACAACGCCGGCGGTAACCTGCGCAAGCCGTCGGTGCTGGATTACAGCCCCGACGATCTGCGTACCCTGGTCGAGCTCAACGTCGTGTCGGCCTTCGCCCTGTGCCAGCTCGCCCATGCGCACCTCGCCGCCCACGGCCAGGCGGCCATCGTCAACATCGGCTCGGTCTCCGGGCTCACCCACGTGCGCACGGGGGCGCCCTACGGCCTGACCAAGGCGGCGCTGACGCAGCTGACGCGCAATCTCGCCTGCGAATGGGCCGGCGACGGCATCCGCGTGAACGCCGTCGCGCCCTGGTACATCCGCACGCAGCGCACCGAGGGCGCCCTGTCCGATCCCGACTACCTCGACGAGGTGCTGGCGCGCACGCCGATGGGGCGCATCGGCGAACCGGAAGAGGTGGCTGCCGCGGTGGCCTTCCTGTGCCTGCCGGCGTCGAGCTACATCACCGGCGAATGCATCGCCGTGGACGGCGGTTTCCTGCGCTACGGCTTCTGACGTTGCGGCCATCGATGGCCGGAAACGGCCAGTCCGGGTCGCCGGCCCGCGCTAGCATGCGCCGGCGATGCCGACCACGACACCCGCCCTGAACCTGGACCGCCGTGCCTGCGAGCGCGTGCGCCGTACGCGCGATGCGCGCTTCGACGGGCTGATCTACATCGGCGTCACCTCCACCGGGATCTATTGCCGTCCGGTGTGCCCGGCGCCGGCACCCAAGGCGCGCAACGTCGTGTATTTCGCCACCGCGGCTGCGGCCGCGGCGGCAGGGCTGCGTCCCTGCCTGCGCTGCCGCCCGGAACTGGCGCCCGGTGCGCCGGCCTGGCGGGCTCGCGACGATCTGGTGCGCGGTGCGCTGCGCCTGATCGAGCAGGGAGCACTCGATGCCCAGCCGCTCGCTGCCCTCGCGGCGCGCGTGGGCGTGGGCGAGCGCCACCTGCGCCGTCTGTTCGCCGATCAACTCGGCGCCAGCCCGCAGCAGGTCGCGGCAACGCGGCGGGTGCTCTTCGCCAAGCGCCTGCTCAGCGACACCGGCCTGCCCATCGCCGCGGTGGCCCAGGCCGCCGGCTACGCCAGCCTGCGCCGCTTCAATGCCGCCTTCCGCGCCGCCTATGGAATGGCCCCGCGGCAGCTGCGCCGGCCGCGCCCGGGCAGCGTCACGGGTGGTGGCACCGACACCACGCTGGCCGAGCACGCGCTGCGCCTGCCCTGCCGTGCGCCCTTCGACGCGGCGGCGCTGTTCGACTTCTTCGCCCGCCGCGCCGTCCCCGGCATCGAGCAGGGCGGCGTGGACCACTACGCCCGGGGCTTCGTCTTCGAGGGCGAGGCCGGCACGCTGCGCCTGAGCGCCCTGCCGGGCGAGTCCGCCGTGCTGCTGCGCGTGCGCCATGCGCGGCCGGCCGCGCTGCTGGAGGTCGCCACGCGCGTGCGGCGCCTGTTCGATCTCGACGCCGATGCGGCGGCCATCCATGCCCAGCTCGCCATCGACGCGTGCCTGCGCGCGCTGCTGCGCCGCTTTCCCGGCGTGCGTGTGCCCGGCGCCTGGGACGGCTTCGAGCTGGCCGTGCGCGCGGTGCTTGGGCAGCAGGTGACGGTGGCGGCGGCTCGCACCCTGGCCGCGCGTCTGGTGGCGCGCCACGGCGTGCCGCTGCGTGGCCAAGTCGCGCCCGGCCTGGACCGCGCCTTCCCCGCGCCGGCGGCCCTGGCCCAGGCTGACCTCGAAGGCCTGGGATTGACCCGCGCCCGCGCCGCCACGCTGCGCACCGTCGCGCGTGCCTGGTGCGAGGGCGCGGTGGACTGTCGACCCGAGCAATCGCTGGAGCGCTTCATCGCGCGCTGGACCGCCCTGCCCGGCGTGGGCGCCTGGACCGCGCACTACCTGGCCCTGCGCGCGCTCGGGCACCCCGACGCCTTTCCGGCTGGCGACATCGTGCTGCGCAAGGCCCTGCAGCCCGGCACCACGCTCACGGCCACGGCATTGGAGCAGGCGAGCCAGGCCTGGCGGCCCTGGCGCGCCTACGCCGTGCTGCTGCTGTGGCGCGGCGCCGCCCCGCCCGAGCGCAGCCGGCCGTCACGCCAGCGCCGGCGAGGCGGGCGATGACGGCTATGGTCTACGATTTCCTCGCCACGCCGATCGGCCGCCTACTGCTGGCGGGCGACGCCGCCGGCCTGCGCTGCATCGCCTTCGAGGATGCGCGCCAGGCCGGGTGCATCGGCGCCGGCTGGCGCCACGATGCCGGCGCCCTGCGCAGCGCGCGCGAGCAGCTGGCCGCCTGGTTCGCCGGCGAGCTCACGGTCTTCGATATCGCCCTGGCGCCACAGGGCACGCCATTCCAGCGCGCAGTGTGGGCGCAACTGCAGCGGCTGCCCTACGCCGGCACCATCAGCTACGGCGAGCTGGCGCAGCGCCTCGGTCGCCCGGCGGCCCGCCGCGCGGTGGGCGCCGCCAATGGCGCCAATCCCCTGCCCATCGTTGTGCCTTGCCATCGCGTCATCGGCGCCGATGGCCAGCTCACCGGCTTCGGTGGCGGCCTCGCGCTCAAGCGCTGGCTGCTGCAGCACGAGCGCCGCCATGCAGCGCCACCCTTCGCCCTGGCGCCGTAGCTGACCGCGTGCCGGCCGCCCACCGCGTTGCCGGCACCTCATCCACAGGCGCTGTGGAGAGCCCCCCGGAAAACCCTGTGGACAGATTGCGCCAGCCCAGTCCCGGCGCGGCCTGCGCCCGTCTTGGCGAAATCTTGACCAAGCCGATTGCTCCGTCCACAGCGCCTGTGGACAAGGCTCTGGACAAGCCTGTGCAGCGATCGCTTCGCGCCTGCGGCGGTGCGGCTCAGGGCGGGACTGGCGAGAAAATCGCCAGGCGCGTCGTCGCGATGCAACATTGGCTGCATAAAGTATTTTGCGGCATACGGGTCTGTGGACAAGTCCGTGGACAGGCCTGTGGATCGATGGCGCGAGGCCGCATCGTGGCGCGGCCCGGCTGTGGATGGCCGCGCCCTCAGGGGCAGCCGGAGAGTCGTTCCGTGAGGCGCCGCAGGCGGGCCTGCAGGGGAGGACGGTCCTCCTGGAAGCTGCGCCGCAGCTTCGCCTGCAGCGTGTCGACTTCCCCGCGCAGCGCGGTGCAGGCAGCGTCGGCGTCGAGCCGGCGGCAGTCGTCCTGCACCATGACGTAGCTCGCGGCGAGATCGCTGCGCGGTCCCGGCGCCGCCACTGGCGGGCGCGACAGCTCGGGGGCAGAGATCCCCAGACGCCCGCGGTTGCCGTAGGCGCGGTCGATGCCGCTGGGCGGGTAGCCGAGGACGCCCAGGGGCATGGCGTAGGGAGGGCCCGCGCCGTCCTCGCTGTAGTAGCGCTCGCCGTCGGGGCGGACGCAGAGATAGAACTCCGGTGCGGGCCGGGCTGGCAGTGCGGCCGCCGGCGCCTCCATCGCGGGAGCGGTCGCGGTGGCCTCGGCTGTCGAGGCCGCGGCCGCTGCGGTGTCGGGCGCGGTGGCCCCGGCCCGGTAGTGGAAGGCCTCGGCCCGCGCGCCGACCGGGCAGGGCCGGTCCTGGAAGCTCACCGCGCCGTTGGCGTCCACACACTTGTAGCCCGTGCCGGCCGGCGCCAGCAGCGGATACATCAGCACGACGGCGGCGATGCCAGGCTTCATCGCGTACAGTCTACGGCCGTTCGCCGGCGCTGCGCCTGCGCGCTCTCTCTTCCTACCCAGCCTCGACCTCCACCATGATCGACCTGTTCAGTGACACCAAGACCCGTCCCACCGCCGCCATGCGCCAGGCCATGGCGACGGCCGAGGTCGGCGACGAGCGCGCCGGCGAGGACCCCACGGTCAATCGCCTGGTGGCGCGCTGCGCCGCGCTGCTGGGCAAGCAGGCGGCGATCTACCTGCCCTCGGGCACGATGTGCAACGAGATCGCCCTCGCCGTGCACTGCCGCCCGGGCGACGAGGTGCTGTGCGACATGACCTCCCATCTGATCGGCTTCGAGGGCGGCGGACCCGCGGCGCTGGCGGGAGTCATGCTGAACCCGATCGCAGGCACCCGCGGCGTCTTCGACGCCGCGCAGTTGCGCGCCAGGCTGCGTCCGGACCGTCCGCACGCGCCGCGGCAGCGCCTGGTGGCGGTGGAACAGACGGCCAACCTCGGCGGCGGCACGGTGTGGCCGCTGGCCACGCTGCAGGACGTGGCCGCCGTGGCGCGGGAGCGTGGGCTGGCCACCCACCTGGACGGGGCGCGCCTGTTCAATGCCGCCGTGGCTAGCGGCATCGACGTGGCTACCTGGTCGGCGCCGTTTGACTCGGTCTGGGTGGACTTCTCCAAGGGCCTGGGCGCGCCCGGTGGTGCGGTCCTGGCCGGCAGTGCGGAGTTCGTGCGCGAGGCCGAGCGGCTGAAGCTGCGCTGGGGCGGCGCCATGCGCCAGAGCGGCATCATTGCCGCGGCCTGCGACTACGCCCTCGACCACCACGTCACGCGGCTGGCCGAAGACCACGCCAATGCGCGCCGTCTGGCCGAGGGCGTTGCCGCCATCGCGGGCCTCGCCATCGATCCCGCCACGGTCGAGACCAACCTCGTCTATTTCGACGTGACAGCCCCGGGGCTCGATGCCGCCGACCTGTGCCGCCGCCTCGCCGGGCACGGCGTGCGCATGGGCGAGATGGGGCAGCGCACCGTGCGCGCCGTGACCCACCTCGACGTGGGTTTCGCGGATATCGCTGCCGCCCTGGACGCGCTGCGCCTGGCCCTGGGCTGAGACCGCGGTGCGGCCATCTGGACATCAAGCGGTATTTGCAAGTAATACCAATCACGAAAAAAACCTGTATACAAAACTTTTCCATGTCCCTACAGTGCGCGCACTCCGGAAGCGGGCCGATGCCCGTCCAGGCCGGGGCGGCCGGCCGGAGGGGGTGCGGCCGCTCCAATCACCGTACAGGGAGAAGTCGCATGTTCAGCCGTACCCGCTATGCCCTCGCCGCCCTCGTTCTCCTCGCCGCCAGCCTGTGGCCGGCCAGCCAGGCCGCCGCTCAGTCCGCCGCCTGCGTGCAGCTCCTGGTCGGCGCGGGTTATGCCGCCAAGATGCGCGTCGTTTCCGGCAAGTTCCATACCGATTGGTCCGGATCGTTCGCCATCGGCTCTACCAAGTGCCAGTCGCTCAACGGCGTCGGCGACGGCCAGCCCTTCAGCGTGGAAGTCAGCGCTGTTCTGGGCGAAACCAAGACCTGCAAGCCCGACAACATCGTGCGCGTGGCGAGCAGCCAGTCCTCGGTCACCTTCCTGGCCTGGGGCACCACCCTCAATGTGAAGTGCGAGGAGCCCTCGGCCGCCGAGAACGCCGAGCGCGACACGGCCGCGCGCACGCCCAACGCCGAGGGCGAGAAGGCGGCGAAGTCGCTCGACGGCAAGCAGTGACCGATCGCTGCAGGGGGCGCCACGCGGCGCCTCCGGCAGTGCTTCAGCGCGGGCGCTGTACGCCCACCGGGAGGTTGGCCAGGCGCGCGTATTCGCCGCGCCGGAACAGGCTGCGGTCCGCCAGCCAGTCCGTGAAGAGCTCGGTGGCGTCGTTGCCCCAGAACAGCTCGCCGTCCAGCGCCAGGGTGGGCACGCCGTAGACGCCGGCGGCGAGGGCCTGTTCGGTGTTGGCGCGCAAGCGGGCCTTCACCGCATCCGCGGCGATGGCGGTTGACGCATCGGCCAGGCCGAGGCGCCGCGCCACGGCTGCCAGCGCGTCCGGCGTGTCGCCGGCGGCGCCGTCGCGCCACAGGTGCGCGTAGACGGCTTCCACCGCCTCCCAGGTCGCGCCGGCGGCCACACACAGGCGTAGGGCGGCCAGCGAGTTGAACGGGTGCGCCGGCGGAAAGCGCAGCGCGACGCCCTGGCGTGCCGCCTGCCACTGCACCATGCGATAGGTGAACTCGCGCTTGCCCGGAATCTCTGCAGGACCGAGCTGGCCATGGTGCGCCAGCACCGCACCGAAGACGATTGGCACCGGTTCGATCGGCAGCTGCGCGCGCAGTGCCAGCACGCGCGGCAGCTGCAGCCAGGCGAAGGGCGAGACGAAATCGAAATACCAGTGCGCGCGCATGTCGGGCTCCCGCGGGGGAGCCCATGGTAGGCGCTCGCGCCGCCCGCCGCGCGGGCGAGGTCCGCCAGCGGCGGAATCCGCCTCCAACTGACGTCGGCGCTACTTCAGTGCAGGCTGCGGAAGGTCTCCGCATTGAAGGCGTCGACGGCAATCACCTCGTTGCGCGCCGCCTCAGCCTCCTGCAGCAACTGGTATTCGCTGGCGCTGATCACGCCGGCGTCGCGGCCGAGCTCGTCCAGCAGGTAGCCGGGGGCGCGGTCCAGCCGGCCTGCACGCACGGCGTCGCGCAGCTTGGTCTCGACGGGAATCGCGCGCACCGCCTTGTCCAGCGCCGCCTCCAGCGCGCCCAGGCCGACCTCGCCCGGCGGCGGTACGAACACGTCTTCGGTCAGGTGCAGGCGCGCCTCACGGTCCTCCAGGATATCCCGCGCCACGCGTGCACCCAGCTTGTCCGAGGGCGGACGGAAGCGCGCGCCGAGTGGAAAGATCAGCGCGCGCAGGATCCAGGCGGCGGGGCGCGTGGGCAGATTGTCGAGGATGCCCAGCAGGGCCTCCTGGATGCGGTACAGGCACAGTTCGGCGCTCCAGCACACCAGGTTGAAGTTGGCCGTGGTCTTGGCTTCCTCGTGGTAGCGCTTGAGGGCGCAGCTGGCCAGGTAGAGATAGGCGAGTGCGTCGGCGAGGCGTCCGGAGATCTTCTCGCGCCGCTTGAGCGAGCCGCCCAGGGTGCCCATGGCCGTGTCCGACACAATGGCGAAGGCGGCGGAGAAGCGCGATAGGTGCTGGTAGTAGCGCGTGGTGTCGGTTGCGGCCGGAGCAGCCGCGAGGCGGCTGCCGCTGAGCGCACACAGCAGGGAGCGCACCGCCCGCGTGGCGATGAAGTTGACGTGGCCGAAGAGTGCTCGGTCGAAGGCGGCGAGATCGCCGGCGGCGATGGCGGCGATCTCCTGCTGCACGTAGGGATGGCAGCGGATCGCGCCCTGGCCGTAAATGATCATCGAGCGGGTGAGGATGTTGGCGCCCTCGACCGTGATGCCGATGGGCACGGCATCCCAGGCGCGCGCCAGCGAGTTGCGCGGCCCGCGTTGGATCGCCGCACCGGCACGGATGTCCATGGCGTCGGTGACGACCGCTCGCATGGATTCGGTGAGGTAGGCCTTGGCGATGGCCGACAGCACCGAGGGCTTCTGTCCGGCGTCCAGGGCGCCGCAGGTGAGCGTGCGCGTGGCCGTCATGAGGTAGGTCAGGCCGGCGATGCGCGCCAGCGGCTCCTCAATGCCTTCGAAGCGGCCGATCGGCGTGTCGAATTGCTCGCGCACCGTGGCGTAGGCGCCGCTCAGGCGCGTGGCCATCTGCGCCGCGCCCACGCTGAGTGCCGGCAGCGATATGGAGCGTCCGGCGGCGAGGCATTCCATCAGCATGCGCCAGCCCTCGCCGATGCCGGCGCGGCCGCCGATGACCGCGTCCAGCGGCACGAATACGTCGCGGCCCACGGTTGGGCCGTTCATGAAGGGCACGCCCATGGGATCGTGGCGCTGACCGATCTCTACCCCGGGCAGGTCGCGCGGGATCAGCGCGCAGGTGATGCCGAGGTCCTCGCGCTCGCCGAGCAGGTGGTCAGGATCCTTCAGGCGAAAGGCGAGGCCCACCAGGGTGGCGACCGGTGCCAGGGTGATGTAGCGCTTGTGCCAGGTCAGGCGCATGCCCAGCACTTCGGTGCCGTCGACCAGGCGCTTCTCGACGATGCCCAGTGACTGCGTCGCCGCCGCGTCCGAGCCGGCCTCGGGGCCGGTGAGGGCGAAGCAGGGGACCTCCTCGCCGCAGGCCAGTCGTGGCAACAGCCGGCGCTTCTGCTCCTCGCTGCCGTAGTGCAGCAGCAATTCGGCCGGGCCGAGCGAGTTGGGCACCATCACCGTGACCGCGCAGGCCACGGAGCGGCTGGAGATCTTGGTCACCACGCGCGAGTGGGCGATGGCCGAGAAGCCCCAGCCGCCGTATTCCTTCGGAATGATCATGCCGAAGAAGCGGTGGGTCTTGAGGAAGGCCCAGATCGGTGCCGGCAGGTCGCGCAGTTGGTGCACTTCCCAGTCGTTGAGGCGCCGGCACAGCTCCTCCACCGGTCCGTCGAGAAACGCCTGCTCCTCGGCGCTGAGCGGCTGTACGCGGAAATCCAGCAGCTCCTGCCAGGGCGGCATACCCGAGAACAGCGCCGCATCCCACCACACGGTGCCCGCCTCCAGCGCCACGCGTTCGGTCTCGCCCAGGCGCGGCAGTACGGCGCCCATGCGACGCATGGCCGCGCGCGACATCAGGCCGCGGCGCAGCGGGGCGAAACCGAACACGGCCGCCGCGGCGGCCAGAGCGAGCACGCTGGCGCGAAACAGTGCGGGCGAGTCCACCCCGCTGCCCCACCAGCCGAGCAGCGCCGTCGCGGCGGCCAGCGTCCAGGCGAGGTAGCCACGGCCGCGGAAGGCCAGGGCGAGGAAGGCGGCAAGGGCGAGCAGGATGCTGATCCACATGGCGCAGTACTCCCGGTGGCGATGCGCGAATTATGCGCACTTCGGCGCTCACAGGAGCCGCGCCCAAGGGTCGATGCCCCGGCTGCGGTAGACTCGGGCAGTCGATACAGTGGTCTGATCGCCGGCGTGGCGTCGCCGGTAGCGCAACCCGTGCGGACCCCATGAAGGATAAAAGCGAGATCGTCAGCAACTGGCTGCCGCGTTATACCGGCGTGCCTCTGGAGCAGTTCGGCAAGTACGTTCTGCTCACCAATTTCAGCAACTACGTTGAGCTGTTCGCGCAGTGGCACGGCGTGGAGGTTCAGGGCGTCGGCAAGGCCATGCCCAGTGCCCACGCGGACGGGTTGTCCATCATCAATTTCGGCATGGGCAGCCCGACGGCGGCCACGGTGATGGACCTGCTCTCGGCGATCATGCCCAAGGCCGTGCTCTTCCTCGGCAAGTGCGGCGGCTTAAAGCGCAAGAACCGCCTGGGCGACCTGATCCTGCCGATCGCCGCGGTGCGCGGCGAGGGCACGTCCACCGACTACTTCCCGCCGGAAGTGCCGGCGCTGCCAGCGTTCACCCTGCAGCGCGCGGTGTCGTCCACCATCCGCGACCACAACCGCGACTACTGGACCGGGACGGTCTACACCACCAACCGACGCGTGTGGGAGCACGACGAGGCCTTCAAGTCTTACTTGCGCAAGACGCGCTGCATGGCCATCGACATGGAGACGGCCACCCTGTTCTCGGTGGGCTTCTTCAACAAGATTCCGACCGGCGCGCTGCTGCTGGTGTCGGATCAGCCCATGATCCCCGAGGGCGTGAAGACCGAGGAGAGCGACCGCAAGGTCACCGGCGAATTCGTTGAGGCGCAGATCCGCATCGGCATCGACGCGCTGAAGGAAATCCGCGACGAGGGCAAATCGGTCAAGCACCTGCGCTTCTGAAGGCAGGCACGCCCGCCGCGCAGGCCCAGGTGCTGGTGCGCGGGCGGCCATTGCACGCCGCCCGCAAGCGACCGAGCCTCAGTCCTTCTTGAGGTCTTCCGTGGACCAGTTGAACTGCAGGAAGGTCACGCCGGGATCCTTGCCCGCCTCGAAGCGCACGCGGCAGTCGAGAACCTGGCGGTATTCGCTCGACAATCCCTTGTCGAAGACGATCGGCGCGGTCAGCGTCAGGGTTTCGCCCTCGGCGCTCTTCGCCCCCTGGGCCAGCGTCTTGAGGCTGAGCTCGTAGCTGCGTCCCGCCAGCTTGTCTTTCACGGCCTTGTCGCAGGCGCGGGCGGCTTGCTGTTCGCGCCCGTCGCAGCCGGCCAGTAGCGCGGCGGCGGCGAGCAGGATCACGGTTGGTCGCATCGCTATCCCCCTGTGGTCGTATGGAACGACATCCTCCGCGCCGTCATGGCGCGACGATTAGGGTGGCAAGGTCCAGCTGCCTTGAGGGCAGTATAGCCCCAAGGGTGCACGATCCACGCCTGTTTCGGGCCGCCGGGCGCGCCGCGCCCTAGTAGCGCGGCACCGCCGGATCGACCTCGCGCGACCACGCGTCGATGCCTCCCTCCACGTTGAAGACCTGGCGGAAGCCGAGGCCGCGGAAATGCTCGGCGGCGCTGCGACTGGAGTTGCCGTGGTGACACAGGAAGGCCAGCGGCGTGTCCTTGGGCAGGGCCGCCAGGCGCGGCAGGGAGTCCTCGTCGAGCACCTCGGCGGCGGCGAAGGGGGCAAGCGCGCGGTCTGCCGCAGGACGCACGTCGATCACCGTGATGTCGTGGCGCGCCAGACGCTCGCGCAGGACCTGCACCGTGAGCGGCTGCACCGGCTGGGGCGCGTTCGGGTTGTGGATGGACAGGCCGGCGCCCTGGGGCGTCTCCACCCAGTCGATGACGATGCCGCGGGCGCGCGCAGCCGAGGCCGGATCGAACAGGACGGTGATGCCATTGAAATCGCTGCGGATCTCCCCGCCGCTTGCCGGGCGCAGGAAGAACTGCGCGCCGAATCGAGCGTCGATGCTCAGGTGCAGCTCGGCCTCGCCGGCATCTTCCATGCCGGCGCGGATCGCCGCCGCGGCGGCATCGGTGATGGTCAGCGGCGGCGGGGTGCGGTCGGGTTTGGGCAGGCCGAAGAGCTCGTGCAGCTCGCCGCTGTTGTACAGGCCCTGCACGATGTCGGCCCCGCCGACGAGCTCGCGGTCGACGTACAGCTGGGGAATGGTCGGCCAGTTTCCGTAGAGCTTGATGCCCTCACGGATCTCCGGATCGGCCAGCACGTCAACGCTGGCGTAATCCTCCAGCAGCTCGTTGAGCAGGTTGGCCGTGCCGGCGGAAAAGCCGCAGCGCGGTGCGTGGCGCGTGCCCTTCATGAACAGCACGATGCGGTGTTGACCCAGCAGCGATTCGATGCGGGCGCGGGTGTCGGCGGACAGCATGGGGGAGACTCCGGAACGGGCAGGCGCGCAGTGTAGCGCTCCGCCCGAGCGGCGGCCCGAAACCCTGTCTGCAGGAGTGCCTCCACCGCGGCGTTTTCCCCGCGGCGCGGGCTTCGGCGATAATCGCCGCACAGGCCCGTCCGGGCCAGGGAAACCGGGGAGAAGATCGATGCGCCGTTCGCTGCTCGCCTTGAGCATTGCCGCCGTCCTGTCCGCGCCGTGCCTGGCGCAACCCGCGACCGACGCGCCCGGCGGTGGCGAGGCCAGCGTCCCGCTGACCTACGTCGGCAGCAATGCGCGCGTGAGCCTGGGCGTGAACGAACATGGCGATGTACAGGGCGAGGTGCTGGGCATCTTCGCCTTCGACGGCGACTCGGCCTGGCTGGCGCAGCTGTGGAAGGGCCAGGGCAAGGCCGGCGGCGCCCAGCTCGACTACCACTGGCTGCTCGGCGGCAAGACGCGCCAGGACAGCATCGACCATCCCGAGACGGTGCGCGTGGCCAAGGCTTTCTTGGCTTTCGACCAGAACGCCTGGAAGGACGGCAAGGCCAGCCTGGGCCTGGGTTGGCAGAAGGACGATTTCTTCCTCGACGGCTACGTCTCGGCTGCCACCACCGGCACGCGGCGCACCGGTACGGTGACCTCGAGCGTCGATACCGTGCTGAGCGGCGTGGAGGGTGGGCACAGCTACACGCAGACGCAGACCGTCACCACGGTAACCGACTACTTCGAGCGACCCTATGAGCACGGCGTCGGTCTGCGCCTGGGACGCTACTTCGATGACCCGCTGCTGCGCCTGCGCGGCGGCCTGGACTACGAGCGCGGGCGCCACGGCGCCCACGCCGACCAACTGACCCTCTCCCTCGGCGTGGACAAGTATTTCCGCAACAGCGGCTGGAGCCTCAGCCTGGAAGGCGAGCATCTGAAGAAGAGCGGGACCTTCGAGGATGACCGCTCCGACGATCGCGGCTGGCTGCTGCTGCGCTACGAGTTCGGCCAGAGTTTCCGCGCGCGCGAACCCTACCGCATGGTGCAGGTCGAACGGCCTGCGGCACCCGCATCCGCCCCGACGGCGCCGCAAGTGGTGCGCAACGAGGTGCGCCTGGATGGCGACGCCTTCTTCGACTTCGACCACGCCGACCTGCGCCCGGATGCCGTGGCCGCATTGGATGCCTTGCTGCAGAAGCTCGCTTCCGCCCAGCGCGTCAGCCGCATTCGCGTCGTCGGCCACACCGATTCGATCGGTACGGATGCCTACAACCAGGCTCTGTCCGAGCGTCGTGCCGCCAGCGCCAAGGCCTACCTGGTGCGCCACGGCATACCGGTCGGCGAGATCGACGCAGCGGGCGAGGGGGAGCGCAATCCCCGCTTCCCGAACGACACGCCGGCAAACCGGCAGAAGAACCGGCGCGTCGATGTCGAATTCCTCACTGTGGAAGAAACCACCGTGCCGGCGCCGCCACCACCGGCGCCAGCGCCGACGGTGGAATGGGTGAAGGAGACCGTGGCCGCCCCGGCGGCATGGATCGAGCGCGCCCTGCGTGACCCGGCGCAGCACAAGCGCACGGTGGATGTGTACCGCTTCGCCAAGAGCGGCAGCACGACCACGCTCGGCAACCGGCAGTTCGCCAATGCCGCGCCGCTGGCGGTGGACGACAAGGTGCAGTTGGATACCTGCCGCGCGAGCTTCCCCATCCGCGTGCTGGACAACGACAGCGACCCCGACCACGACCCGCTCACGGTCGTGGCCGTGGGTGGTGCGGCCAAGGGCGTGGTGAGCATCGGCAGCGACGGCGTGCTGACCTACAGCGTCACTCCCGGCCAGGGCACGCCCCCCGTGTGCGAGGCCAGCGGCGGCGGCGACAGCTTCACCTACACGATCAAGGACAGCTTCGGCGCCACGGCGACGGCCACGGTGCGCATCCTGCCGCCCGCGGTCGTGCCCCCGGCCGACGGCAACCGTCCCCCGGTGGCGCGCGACGATGAGGCCAGCGTGCTCAAGGGCTATGGCGTCGACATCAACGTGCTGGCCAACGACAGCGATCCGGACGGCGACCGCCTGCGTGTCGTGGCGGTCAACCATGACAACGGCTATCCGGCGGACGTGAGCATCAATGCCGACGGCAGCCTGCGCTACCAGCATCACCACGGCGCCACGGGCCTGGACGTCTTCACCTACACCGTGAGCGACGACCATGGCCACACCGCGACCGCCACGGTGCGCGTGCGCGTATTCGAGATCTTCTGAGGCGCGCCGGACTCAGGCGGCGGCGGGCAACCCGAGCGCCGCCTGCGCCCGGACCCGCCCGAGCGAGGCCGCTGCGCCGTTCCAGTGCAGCAGTTCGAGGCTGCCGTCCGCGTGCTCGACCAGGGCGGTGCAGTGTTCCACCCAGTCGCCGTCGTTGAGATAGAGCGTGCCGTCGACTTCGCGCAGGTTGCCGAAGTGGATGTGCCCGCAGACCTGGCCGTCGAAGCCTTCGCCGCGCGCGCGGGCGGCGGCGAGGGCTTCGAAGCGCTGGATGTAGTCCAGGGCCTTGCCGATGCGCCCCTTGGCCAGGATGCTGAGTGGCAGGTAGGGCAAGTCCAGGCGGCGGCGCAGGGCGTTGACGGCGCGGTTGGCTGCGCACAGGGCGCGGTGCGCCCGCTCGCCCAGCCAGGTCAGCCAGGTCCGGCCCAGCTGCGCCGGGTCGAATTCGTCGCCGTGGCTGATGCGCAGCCGGCGCCCGTCGGCGCAAGTGTGCTCCGTCCGCAGGCGCACCTCGATGCCGCCGATGGCCTGCCCGTGCAGGCCCCGCAGCGGGGCATCGTGGTTGCCCGGGAGGTAGGTCACGCGGGTGCCCGAGCGGGCCATCTCGAGCAGTTCGGCGAGCACTCGGCCATGCAGCGGCGGCCAGTAGGGCGCGCGCGCCAGCGCTTCCAGATCGATGATGTCGCCCACCAGGTACAGGCGTTCGCAGCGCGTGTGGCGCAGGAAGTCGAGCAGGTAGTCCGCACGGCAGTCGCGCGTGCCCAGGTGTACATCGGAGATGAAGATGCTGCGGAAGTGCGAGCGCTGCATGACCGGCCTCCCCCGAGGGTGTCGGCAGAGGCTAGGCCGGCAAGGCCACCGCGGCGTTGCGACTGGCGGTCAGGGTGATGACAGTGCCGCGCGCGCGGCCGGCAGGAGGGTGTCCAGCCAGCGCGCGTACTGGCGCCCGGACGGGTGCAGCCCATCCTCGGCCAGCATCTCGGCCGCAGCGCCGGCGCGGCGCGAGGCCGCGCAGACGTCCGCCCAGTGCACGTGGCGGCGGCGACTCTCCTCGCGGTTGATCGCATTGAAGGCGTCCAGTTCGCGCGCGATCTGCGCGACATCGCGACCGGAGGCCGCCCCGAAGCGCGTCACGCCCCAGTCCGGGATGGACACGACCAGCACGCGCTGCGGCCGCCCGCCGGCCAGGGCGATGGCGCGGTCGAGCAGGTCGGCGAACTCGCTGCGGTAGTTCGCCGCATCACGGCCGCGGTACTGGTTGTTGACGCCGATGCCCAGGCTCACCAGGTCGTAGGGCGGGTCGAGGGGCTGTGCCTGCATGGCGCTGGCCAGTTCGTCGGTGGTCCAGCCGGTGGTGGCGACCAGGCGCGGATGGCCCAGATCAAGCCCTTCGGCGCGCAGCCGCGCCACGAGTTGCGCCGGCCAGCGCTCGCCTTCGGCCACGCCCTCGCCGATCGTGTAGGAATCGCCCAGGGCGAGGAAGCGCAGCGCGCCGGCGGCATGCGCGCCGTGGCTGGCGAGCACGCCCATCAGTACGCAGGACCAGCGCACGGGGCGGCCTCAGGCCACGTGCCGCGCCGGTGCCCGGCGTGCGGCGATGCGCCCCAGGGCGCGCTCGATGCGCACGAAGACCTCGGCGATCTGCCCCGGATCGGGCAGCAAGGTCAGGCGGAAATGCCGCGAGCCGGGGACGTTGAAGCCGGTTCCCGGTACCAGCAGTACGCTTTCCGTTTCCAGCAGCTCCAGCGCGAAGGCCTCGTCGTCGAAGTCGGCGATCGCTTCGGCGCGCACGCGCGGGAAGGCGTACAGCGCCCCCTGCGGCACGACGAGGTCGAGGAACTCGCTGCGGGCCACGCCCTCGGCCACGGCGCGGCGCGCCTCGTGCAGGCGTCCACCGGGCGCCGTGAGCGCGCGCATGCTGTCGGTGCCGGCCAGGGCCGGTGCGATGGCCCACTGCGCCGGCACGTTGGCGCACAGACGCAGGGCGGCGAGCAGGTCCAGGGCCGCGGTCAGGTCGGCCAGGCGCGTGGCTTCGCCGGAGAGGCAGATCCAGCCCACGCGGTAGCCGCAGGCCAGGCTGACCTTGGACAGTCCGCTGTACGTGATGCAGGGCACGTCGCCGGCCAGGGGCGCGAGCGGCTCGAAAACGGCGTTGTCGTAGAGCACCCCGTCGTAGATCTCGTCGCACAGCAGTACCAGGCGATGGCGGGCGGCGATGCGCACCAGGGCCTGCAGCAGTTCGCGCGGGTAGACGGCGCCCGTGGGGTTGTTGGGGTTGATCAGCACCAGGGCGCGCGTGCGCGGCGTCACCAGCGCTTCGATCTCGTCCGGATCGGGCAGGTGGGCGCGTTCGGCGGGGCAGGCGTAGTAGCGCGGCGCGCCGCCATTGAGCACCGTGGCGGCGCTCCACAAGGGGTAGTCCGGGCTGGGCAGCAGCACCTCGTCGCCGGGCTCGAGCAGCGCGCGCAGGCTCAGGTCGATCAGCTCGGATACCCCGTTGCCGATGAACACGCGGTCGGGGTGCGCCCCGGCCACGCCGCGGGCGCGCTCGCGCGCGGCGATGGCGGCGCGCGCCTCGGCGAGGCCCTGCTGCTGGCAATAGGCCTCACTCTCGCCGAGGTGGGCCGCGACGGCAGTGCGGACCGGTTCGGGCACGCGGAACCCGAACAGTCCCGGGTTGCCGATGTTCAGGCGCACGATGTCCCGCCCTTCCGCCTCCAGTTCCCTGGCCCGGCGCGAGAGGGCTCCGCGGATCTCGTAGCGGACCTCGCTCAGGCGCGAACTGACGGGGATGGGGCGTTGCGGCATGGCGGGGGCCTCCGGGCGGACTGTCATCGTAGTGCTGCGCCGCAGAATCTCCCAGCACGGTCGGGAATAAGCAAGCCGGCATGCTGGCCTTCCGCGGGCGGCGGGGGCGTGCTGCAACCCTTTGCCGGCCCGCTGCATCCGATGCGAGGCGAGTGCCCCCGACTTGTGGCAGATGCGGCACCGCAACATGCGTCTATATCTTCAGTCATGCTTGCGCCTTCGAGTTCTGGTGTTATAGTTACCTACAACACCAAGGCGACCACCCCTCAGGCGATCCCCATGAACCGTCCCCTCAGCGCCAGTCTCGTCCTGCTCCTCGCCGCCCTGGCCCCGGCCCTGTCCGGCTGTGCCGGCGATGCCCAGTCCAAGCCGTCGGCCCAGGCCGACAAGCCCAAGGCCGAAGCCGTGGCGGTGGAGACGGCGGCGGTCGCCCAGGGCGACATCAGCGCGAGCTACGCCGGTACTGCCACGCTCGAAGCCGAGCACGAGGCGCGCGTGGTGGCCGAGCTGGGTGGCGTGGTGCTGTTCCTGGCGGTGGAGGAGGGGCAGGCGGTGAAGAAGGGCCAGGTGCTGGCGCGCCTGGACGGCGACCGCGCGCAGTTGCAGCTGCGCCAGGTCGAGGCCGAACTGCAGCGCCTGATGCACAACGATGCGCGCAACGAGAGCCTGTACCAGCGCCAGCTCATTGCCCGCAACGCCTACGAGCAGAACAAGTCCGACCTGGCCGCGCGCCGCGCCGAAGTGGAAATGGCCCGGCTGACCCTGTCCAAGAGCGCCGTGATCGCTCCCTTCGACGGCGTCGTGACGCGCCGCTGGGTCAAGCAGGGCCAGTTGCTCAAGCCGCACGATGCGGTATTCGATCTGGCCGACTTCAGTGACCTCAAGGCGCGCCTGCGCGTGCCCGAGCAGGCCAGCGTGGCGCTGCGCGCCGGGCAGGCCGTGGACCTGGCCGTCGATGCCTTGCCGGACCGGCGCTTCGAGGCGGCCGTGGCGCGGGTCAGCCCGGTCGTGGATGCCGGCAGCGGCACGGTCGAGATCGTGGTTGCCGTGGACAATCGCGCCGGCGCCCTGCGACCGGGCATGTTCAGCCGCCTGGCGGTGACCTACGACAACGTTGCCGCGGCCATCCTGGCGCCCAAGGCGGCCCTGGTGAGCGAGGACGGACGCAACACTGTGTTCGTCGTGCACGAGGGCAAGGCCCACCGCGTTCCGGTCACGCTGGGCTACGAGTCGGGCAAGAACGTGCAGGTTCTGGCCGGCCTGACGGTCGGGACCGAGGTCATCGTCGCCGGCCAGAACGGCCTGAGCGAAGGCACTCCGGTGGAGCCGCTGCGCCTGGCCGGCGCCGAGACGGTGGCCGTCGCCCGCTGAGGCGGTGGCCGCGGCCCGGGCGCACTGCGGTGCGCCCGGACGACGACGTAGAATGCGCGCATGACCTCCGAACCCGCGCAGGGGGCGCGCCTGGCCGGCATCGGCTGGCGCGCCGCCGAGTCCGCCGAGCCCGTGGACCTTGCCCGCCTGGCGCGCGTGATTGCGCAACACCGCAACGGCTACGTGCTGCACGACGGCGAGCGCGAATTCAACGCACAGCCCGCCCCGCGCTTCCTGCGCCGCGACGTCGATCCCGTGGACCGCCCCGCGGTGGGCGATTTCGTGCTGCACGACGGCGCCGCGTCGCCGCACATCGAGCACATCCTGCCGCGCCGCTCCCTGCTGCTGCGCGGCGCCGCCGGCGAGCGCTACCGGCGCCAGGCCATCGCCGCCAATATCGATCACGTGCTGGTGCTGATGGGCCTGGACGGCGACTTCAATCCGCGCCGCATCGAGCGCTACCTGCTGCTGATCGCCGGCTCCGGTGCGCAGGGGGTGGTGGTGCTGACCAAGGCCGATCGTGCGCCCGATGACGCCGAGGCCGTGGCGGCGGTGCAGGCGGTGGTCCCGCCGGATACCCCGGTGCACGCCGTCAATGCCAAGGATGCCGCCAGCCTGGCGACGCTGCACCCCTATCTGGGCGAGGCGCACAGCGTCGTGCTGGTCGGATCCTCCGGCGTGGGCAAGTCCACGCTGACCAATACCCTGCTGGGCAGCGAGCGCATGGCGACGGGCGCGGTGCGTACACACGACAGCCGCGGCCGCCATACCACCACGCACCGCGCCCTGATCCGCCTGCCCCAGGGCGGCTGCCTGATCGATACCCCGGGCATGCGCGAGCTCAAGCTCACCGGCGAGGAAGAGCTCGATGCCGGGCAGTTCGGCGACATCGACGCCCTGGCCGCGCAGTGCCGCTTCGGCGACTGCGCCCACGGCCACGAGCCCGGCTGTGCCGTGCGCGCGGCCCTGGAGTCGGGCGCGCTCGATCCGGCGCGCTGGGCCAGTTTCGCCAAGCTGCGCGGCGAGCTCGACGCCCAGGCCGAATCGCTGGAGACCCAGCTCAAGCGCAAGGCGCAGGCCAAGGTGATGAACAAGGCCCTGGGCCAGCGCCTCAAGGACAAGTACGGGCGGCGCTGAGGGCGGGGCGCGGGCGGCCGGCGTTCCGCCCGTGCGCGTTTCGCGTTCCGCACGGCTGCCCCGCGCTGACCGCAGTCCGCGCCGCGAATCCCGTCTATAGTCCCGCCATGGCCGCCACCGACCTCGCCGTCCGCGAAGCCGAAGCCCTTGCCCGCCTGGCCGGGCTGGACGCGCGCCTGGTCGCCGCCGTGCGCGGCATCCGCCTGCTGCAGGCGGTGAGCTGGCCGGTCGCGGTGCAGCAGGCGTTCCTGGAGGGATGGAAGCGCGGCCAGGCGGCCCTGCCCCGCGTCGACTACGTGCGCCCGGACCTGTCGCGCGAGCGCGAGGAGCTCATCGCCGTCTTCACCGCCGCCGATCCCGGCCATCCCGTGGGGGACTATCTGCGCCGCAGCGCGCAGTCCTGGCGCATCGCCACCGAGCTGCTCGAAGCCGTCGGCACGGCCGCGGTGACGGCCCATTCGGTCGACCTCTACGGCCAGCCCGGCGACACCCTGCCCGGGGCGGAACTGACCAATCTCGACGCGGCGCGGCACTTCATTGCCCTGGCCGGCGAGATGGACCAGGAGCTGGTGGCGAGCGAGGCCGACTACTGCATTCCCGCCGATGTGCTGCAGGCCGACCTGCAGCAACAACTCGACCAGTTCTTTCACTCGCACCGCATCGAGGTGGAGATCGACCCCGAACTGCTGGCCAAGGCGGCGGCCGGCCCCACGCGCATCCGCCTGCGTTCGGCCACCTGCTTCACCGAGTACGACCGCGCGCAGTTGCTGCACCACGAGGCCTTCGTGCACACGCTGACCGGCCTCAACGGGCGCGAGCAGCCGCAGCTGAAGTCGCTCGGCAAGTCCTCGCCGCGCGTCACCGCGACGCAGGAGGGCCTTGCCGTCTTCGCCGAGCTGATGTCCGGCTCGATCGACATCGAGCGCATGAAGCGCATCAGCCTGCGCATCCTCGCCATCGACATGGCGCAGCGTGGCGCCGACTTCATCGAGGTCTTCCGCTTCTTCCTCGACGCCGGGCAAACCGAGACCGACAGTTTCAGCTCGGCGCAGCGCGTGTTCCGCGGCGTGCCCGTGACCGGCGGCGCCGCCTTCACCAAGGACAACGTCTACCTGCACGGCCTGATGACCGTCCACACCTTCTTTCGCTGGGCGCTCAGGCACCGCCGCCTGGCCCTCACGCGCAGCTTGTTCGCCGGCAAGATGGCCCTGCACGACGTGCTGGCGCTGGAGCCGTATTTCGCCTGCGGCTGGATCGCCCAGCCGCTGTATCTGCCGCCCTGGGTGCAGCGCGCGAACGGCCTCGCCGGGGCGCTGGCGTTTTCCCTCTTCGCCAACCGCATCCGCATGGCGCGGGTGGAGGCCGAGGACCTGGTGCTCGGCCTGTGAGCGCCGTGCGGCGTCACAAATCTTTGCGTCCCCGCCCCCGCGGTACCGCGTGTTCTGGCGCCCGTCTTGCTGGACCTGGCGCGTGCCAGGGGGAAGGCCGGTGCGACCGGCCCGGGACGCCGCAGGCGCGGGGGTAGTGCAAGGCGCCTGCGGTCCGTCCCGTCCCACGCGGGGGCGGCCCGGTCGGCCGATGCCGCTGTGCTATAGTCGCCGCGCCCCCAACTCCTTGCGCTGCAAGCGTTTTCGCGCTGCGGCCAGACCTCTGCCCGCCATGTCCAGCGCCGACGATCTCAAGCAAGCCGCCCTCGATTACCACCGCCAGCATCCCCCGGGAAAAATCAAAGTTGCCCCAACCAAGTCGCTGCTGACCCAGCGCGACCTGGCCCTGGCCTATTCCCCCGGCGTGGCGGCCGCCTGCGACGCCATCGTGGAGAACCCCGCCGAAGTCTCGCGCGTCACCGCGCGCGGCAACCTGGTCGCGGTCATCACCAACGGCACCGCCGTGCTGGGCCTGGGCGCCATCGGTCCGCTGGCGGCCAAGCCGGTGATGGAAGGCAAGGGCGTGCTGTTCCAGAAGTTCGCCGGCATCGACGTGTTCGACATCGAGGTGGACGAGCGCGACCCGGACAGGCTGGTCGACATCATCGCCAGCCTGGAGCCGACCTTCGGCGGCATCAACCTGGAGGACATCAAGGCGCCGGAGTGCTTCATCGTCGAGCGCAAGCTGCGCGAGCGCATGAAGATCCCGGTGTTCCACGACGACCAGCACGGCACCGCGATCATCGTCGGTGCCGCCCTGATCAATGCGCTCAAGGTGGCCGACAAGGACATCGGCCGCATCAAGCTCGTGTCCACCGGCGCCGGCGCCGCGGGCCTTGCCTGCCTGGACATGCTGGTGAGCCTGGGCGTGAAGCCCGAGAACATCTGGGTGGCCGACCGTCTCGGCGTGGTGTGGCAGGGGCGCACCGAGGAGATGGATCCGGACAAGGCGCGCTATGCGCGTGACACCAGCGCGCGCCGGCTCGAGGAGATCATCGACGGCGCCGACGTGTTCCTCGGCCTGTCCGCCCCGGGCGTGCTCAAGCCGGCGATGGTCGAGCGCATGGCGCCGCGGCCGATCATCCTGGCCCTGGCCAACCCCACGCCGGAGATCCTGCCCGAAGAGGCGCGCGCGGTGCGCCCGGACGCGATCATCGCCACGGGCCGGTCGGACTTCCCGAACCAGGTCAACAACGCCCTGTGCTTCCCCTACATCTTCCGCGGCGCGCTCGACGTCGGCGCGACCACCATCAACGAGGCCATGAAGGTCGCCTGCGTGCACGCCATCGCCGCGCTGGCGCGGCGCGAGGTGAGCGACGTGGCCGCGCGCGCCTACGGCGGCAAGCCGCTGTCCTTCGGCGCCGACTACTTGATCCCGCAGCCCTTCGATCCGCGCCTCCTGGTCGAACTGGCGCCGGCGGTGGCGCAGGCGGCGATGACCTCGGGCGTGGCCACGCGGCCCATCGTCGACCTGGCGGCCTACCGCGAGAAACTCACCAGCTTCGTGTTCCGCACCGGACTGATCATGAAGCCGGTGTTCGAGCGCGCCAAGGCCGAGCCCAAGCGCGTGTGCTACGCCGAGGGCGAGGAAGAGACGGTGCTGCGCGCGGTGCAGACCGTGGTGGACGAGAAATTGGCCTGGCCGATCCTGATCGGCCGCCCGGCGGTGATCGAGAAGCGCATCGAACGCATCGGCCTGCGCATGAAGGCCGGCGTGGACTTCGAGATGTGCGACATCAACGACGATCCGCGCTTCAACGACTACTGGCAGCACTACCACCGCATCATGGAGCGCCGCGGCGTCACGCCCGCGTTGGCCAAGGCCGTGGTGCGCTCGCGCTCGACGGTCATTTCCGCGCTGATGGTGGAGCGCGGCGACGCCGATGCGCTGATCTGCGGCGTGGTGGGGCGTTACGCCAAGAAACTGCAGTACATCCGCGACGTGATCGGGCTCGATGCCGGCGTCGCCACGCCCTCGTCCATGTCCGCGGTCTTCAATGACAAGGGCGTGTTCTTCTTCCTCGATACGCACGTGCAGGCCGAACCCTGCGCCGAGGAAATCGCCGAGGCGGCGCTGCAGGCCGCCATCCGCCTCAAGCTGTTCGGCATCCCGCCCAAGATCGCCCTGCTGTCGCACTCCAACTTCGGCAGCAGCGAATCGGCCAGCGCGTGCAAGATGCGCCGGGTGCTGGAAATCCTGCGCCAGCGCGCGCCCAAGCTCGAGGTCGAGGGCGAGATGCAGGCCGATGCGGCCCTGTCCGAGGAGATCCGCGAACACCTGTTCCCCCATTCCACGCTGAAGGGGCGCGCCAACCTGTTCGTGTTCCCCAACATCGACGCGGCCAACATCTCCTTCAACCTGACCCGCGCCATGACCGAGGGTGTGGTGCTGGGCCCCATCCTCATGGGCGTGGCCAAGCCCGCGCACGTGCTGACGCCGTCGGCCACCGTGCGCCGCGTGATCAACATGACGGCGATCGCCTGCGTCGAGGCGCAGATCCGCGCCCCGGTGCGCGGCTGAGGCACCGCTGCGGTGATAGGCGGCGCGGGCATCCTGCGCTAGATCCCGCAGGTCGCTCCCTCCGGCGCGATCCGCCAATCAGGGGGTGTCATGCGCCGTTCCATCCGAAATGCCGTCGCGGTGCTGCTGGCACTGTGCTCGCTGGCCGCCGCGGCGGCCACCCAGACGATCACCTTCAACAGCACCAGCTTTCCCGACTTCCCCAACAGCTTCAGCGACAGCGGCTTCACCTTCGCGGTGACCAGCAACCAGGTGGCGACGGGCGACCAGCCGTACTTCCAGGCCTGGACCGGGGACGGCGGCAGCAACGGCATCAAGTTCGCTTCCCTCACCATCGCCACCGACACGGTGACGATGAAGCGCAGCGACAACGGCAACTTCGTCATGGTCTCGCTGTGGGTGAAGAACCTGACGTCGAACAAGACCATGACGGTCGAGGGCCGGCTCGGCGCCAGCACGGTCAAGAGCTTCACCGTGGCGGCGAACACCGCGCAGACGCTCAATTTCGCCAGTGCCACCATCGACCAGGTGCGCATCGTCTGCGCCGTGGACGACACCTGGTCCTACGCCGGCGTGTTCGACACCTTCACCTTCGACGTGCCGAACGTGGCGCCGACCGTGGGGAGTCTCGCCGGCGACACGTCCACCTACACTCAGGGCGCCGCCGCGGTGAAGCTCGATCAGGGCACCGCCGCCACGGTGACCGACCCCGACTCGGCCGACTTCAACGGCGGCAACCTCACCGCCTCCATCATCGCCAACAAGTGGTCGGCGCAGGACGTGCTCGGCATAGGCAACCTCGGCAGCATCACGCTGGCGGGCACCACCGTCAGTGACGGCGGCACGGCCTTCGGCACGGTCACGTCCAGCGGCCAGGGCGGCAATAACCTGGTGGTGGGCTTCAACGCCAATGCCACGCCGGTGCGGGTGCAGAACCTGCTGCGCGCGCTCGTCTACAGCAACAGCAACAACACCAACCCCGACCTCGGCCCGCGTACCGTGCGCGTCACCGTCAACGACGGCGACGGCAGCGCGCCGGGCAACAGCGACGTGACCGTGAAAGTGGCGCCCTCGGCGCTGGGCGGCAGCGTCCAGGTGGTCACCTTCGCCGGACTCGACCTGTCCTCACCGGTCGCGAGCTTTGTCGCCGACGGTTTCAGCTTCACCGTCAGCGGCGGTACGCAGCGCTACTTCCAGGGCAGCACCAGCACGCCCGTGCCACCGGGGGTCGAGGTCGGCGACACCGGCCTGGCCAATCTCACCGTGACCATCCAGCGCACCGACGGCAGCGATTTCAGTCCGAACTCGATCATCCTCGGCAACTTCGACGACAACACCGCTTTCGGCATCACCAGCAGGAACAACGGCAGCACGGTGCAGAGCCTCGGCCTCGCCACCGGCGCCACCCAGCGCGTCGCCTTCAACGGCAATGCGGTCGACCAGATCGTCATCACCGGGCAGACCGGACCGACCTTCCTGCGCATGGGCCTGATCGACGAGTTCGCCATCAACGTGGCCAATGCCGCCCCGCTGGTCGGCGGGCTGGCGGGCGACACCGTCACCTACACGCAGGCCGGAGCGGCGGTTGCGCTGGATGCCGGCGGCAATGCCAGCGTGAGCGACGCCGATTCGCCCGACTTCAACGGCGGTGCCGTGGCCGTGTCCATTGTCGGCAACAAGTGGGCGGCGCAGGACCAGCTCGGGGTCGGCAGCGTCGGGCCGATCGGCGTCAGCGGCGGCACCGTCAGCCACGGCGGCACGGCCATCGGCACGGTGTCGGGCGGCAGCGGCGGCAGTGATCTGATCGTGGCGCTGAACGCCAACGCCACGCCCGCCCGCGTGCAGGACCTGCTGCGCGCGCTGCAGTACGCCAATGGCAACACCACCAATCCCGATCTCGCCCCGCGCCGCGTTCGCGTGACCGTGAGCGACGGCGACGGCGCGCCTCCGGCGAACAACGACGTGACGGTCCGCGTCATGCCCACGCCGATCCCACCCGGTGCGCAAACCGTGGTGGACTTCGCCACGCTGTCGCTGTCCCAGCCGGGTCCCTCGACCTTCGACCACCAGGGCTACCACTTCGTGCTCTCCGGCGGCACGGCGCGCTACACCCAGCTCTACTATGACACCGACCCGCTGGCGCCGGGCGTGCGCGCGCTGGATACCGCCCCCTCCACCCTGACCTGGACCGTCTCGCGCAGCGACGGTGCGAGTTTCAACCTGCACTCGCTGATCGCCGGCAACTTCGACGACAACACCGCGCTGAACCTGGCGGCAAAGAAGAGTGGCGCGACCGTGCAGACGCAGACCCTGGCGCCGGGCGCGACGCAGCGGGTGCTCTTCACCGGTGCGCCCCTGGTGGACCAGATCGTCATCACCGGGCAGACCGATCCCGCCTTCGCCGCGATGGCCTTCATCGACGAGATCAGCATCGTGCCGCCGCCGACGGCGCCCACCATCAGCGCCAGCGGGGGCAGCGCGTCCTACGGCGAGAACGCCGCGCCGGTGCCGGTCGATGCCGCCCTTGCGGTCAGTGACGCCAACAACCTCTGGGCCGCAGGCGACGTGCGCGTGCAGATCACGGCCGGTGCCGAGGCCTCCGATCGCCTGTCCCTGTGCGGCGCCGGCGCCAGCCTCAGCGGCAGCAACGTCGTCGTCGGCGGCATCACGGTCGGCAGCATCAACGCGGCCAGCGTCAGCGGAGGCAGCGCCCTGGTGGTCACGTTCAACGCCAACGCGGTCAACGCCAGCGTGCAGGCCGTGGCGCGCGCCGTGTGTTTCGACACCCCCAGCGAGGCCCCCTCGACCGCCGTCCGCACGGTGAGCTTCACCGTGCACGACGACGGAGGTCTGGCGGCCAGCGCCACGCGCCCGCTCGGCGTGGTCGCGGTGAACGATCCACCGCAGATCAGCGCACCGTCCGGCCTGACCGTGGTCGAAGACGTGAGCAGCGTGCTCGCGGGCATCAGCCTGTCCGATGCGGATGCGGGCGGCGGCAATCTCAGCCTCAGCCTGTCGGTGCCGGCCGGCACCCTCGATGCAGCCAGCGACGCCGCGGTGGGCGTGTCCGGCAACCATACGTCCATGTTGACCCTCGGCGGGACGCTGGCGGCGTTGAACGCCTATCTCGCGGCCGGCAAGCTGTCCTATCTCACCGCCGCCAATGCCAACGGCAACGTCTCCCTGGGCCTGAGCGCCAACGACCAGGGGAACAGCGGCGGCCCCGCCCAGGTCGGCACGGCGACCGTGGCCCTGGCGATCGATCCGCGCCCCGATGCGGAGCTGGGCGTGAGCGTCGACGACGGCCGCGGTTTCGTCAGCGGCGGCGGCACGGCGCACTACCAGATCCTGGTGCGCAATACCGCCGGCGACGCGATCAGCGGCGTCGGCCTGGCCGTGGCGACCTCGGGCAATCTGTCCAACTTCGTGTGGGCCTGCAGCGCGGTGGCGACCGCCTGCCCGGCGCCGGTCGGCACGGGCCTGCCCAATGCCCTGGTCGATCTGCCCGGGGGCGCATCCCTGCTGTTCCTGCTGGACGCCGACGTGGCCGCGCTGCCGGAGGACCCCGCGGTGGTGTCGGCCACGCTCGGCGTCCCGGCCGGTGTGCAGGATCCGACCCAGGCCGACCACGCGGCCAGCGACAGCGACGTCGTCGGCCTGTTCCGCGACGGTTTCGACTAGGCGTCGGTTGCCGCCTTCAGGGCAGGATTTCCAGGCGGTTGGCGGCGCCGGCGAGGTCGCGATTGAGGGTGAGCCACAGCTCGTTCGCGCCGGCGCGCCGCGAGGCGAAGTAGTCCACATCGGCGGCCAGGGGGCTGCCGTTGAGACGTACCACCGACGGGTAGCCGGCGCTGGTGTAGCTGCGCACCACCAGCAGCGGCTTGCGCAGGGTGCCGCTGCCCACGCCGATGCTGGCGTCCAGGGCGTTGGCGCTGGCGACGAAGGTGAGCGCGGCGTACACGGGATCGTAGCCGGCCGGCACATAGGCCCGCGTGTCGGCGCGGTTCACGCCGGCGGGACCGCTGCCGGCCACGCTGCCGATGCTGGCGGCCAGGCTTAGGCCCTGCACGACTTCCATCTGCGCCACGGTGGCGCCCACGGGGTCGGCGCTGTGCTCGCCGAGCACCACGAACACCGAGTAGCTCTTCTTCGGCCAGCCGGGCGCCGTGGCATCGGGCAGCGGACCGCCCCAGTAGGCGCTGCCGTGGATGTGGTAGGCCGCCTGGCCGAGGAAGCCGAAGTTGGTGCCCCAGGCCAGGCGCGTGTTGTTGGTGGGTGTGTTGTCGCCGGCGCCGATCACCGCGCCCATCGAGTAGTTGATCGACTGGTAGGGCCAGTTGTAGCTGCAGGGCAGCAGGTGCGCGCTGGCGCCGTCCTCGCCGGCCGCGCAGGCGGCGCCGCCGGCGCTGGTGCTGTTCCAGCGGCCCGTGCCGAAATAGCCGCCCGCGTCCTGCTGGGTGATGGGCTGGGTCTGCACCGTGCCCATGGTGGCGTCCACCGCGCCGGTCCACAGCGTCACGTAGGGAATGGTGTTGGGCGAGTTCCAGGTCCAGCTGCTGTTGTAGGTGGCCGGCGCGCTGGTGGTGGTGAATCGGTAGCGGTCGCCCCAGCCCACGCCGGCGATCGTCGCGTGCGCGCCTTCGCTGGCGCTGCCGTCGAACAGCAACTCGCCGTAGGGGGCGCGCGAATCGTCTTCCAGCGCATCGACCGGCACGCCGGACAGGTCCCAGGTCAGCGCCCACAGCGGGTGGTCGCGGCCGGTGGCGAAGACCCAGTCGATGGTCACCGGCAGGTCGTACGCGACGGCCGGGGGCGCGGTGGTGCAGTAGCGCGGGTAGGTGGACTGGAAGCGGAAGATGGCGTGGTGGCGCCCCTCGAACAGGCGCGTCCAGGTGCCGCTGCGGAAGTGGCCCAGGCTGGAGGTGTCGCCGTGCCCCGGCGTGCAGTACGCCTCGCTGTTGGGGTGGGACACCACGTAGCCGAAGCCGCTGGCGCCGCTGCCCGAGGCGCGCACCACGCGCGTGCCGCCGGCGGTTTCGTAGCGGAACTCGCGCAGTTCGCCGCCCTGCGTGCCGCCGGGGCCGGCGCCGGCGTCGTTGTGCGCCAGGCTGGCCACGCGCGCACGGTTGCTGCTGTCGCGCCAGGTGAAGCGGTCGCTCGGCATGGACAGCACGTTCACGTCGTGCTCCTGCACCAGGGTCGGCACGCCGGGGCCCGTGCCCTCGAAGCCGTTGGCGAAGATGGCATCGGTCGCTGCGGCCCGCAGGCTGATGTCGTCGAGGTAGAGCAGCGGCTGGGCGGAGTTCGAATCGCTCTGCAGGTCGATGCGCCGGTAGGGGCCGCTGTAGGCCAGCGCGCCGCCGGTCAAGGGCACGGTGACCTCCTTCCAGGTGCCGGCGACGATGGCGCCGCCGGCGATGTAGGCGTCCAGCGGCGCCTGCGCCACGATGCCGTTGGCGTCCTGCAGGAACAGGTACAGCTGCTGGCCGCCGCTGCTGCCGCCGTGCACCCAGAAGTGCAGGGTCGGGTAGGCGGCGGTGGTGTAGTCCGCGGGATGGTAGAGGGACACGGCGTTGTAGGCGCCGGCGCCACCGCCGCCGGCGAAGGCGATGGACTGGCTGCCGCCGTGGGCCTGTGCCGTGCTGGAGAAATTGCTGCCGCCGCCGTAGGAGTAGTCCTGCCAGCCCGACTGCAGCGCGTCGTCGTAGACCACCACGTCCGTGGCAGCGGCGCAGGCGCACGCCAACAGCAGCAGCACCCCGGCGCCGCGCCCGGCGCTCGCCTCCCACCGGCGGCTATCGTTCATGCTGGCTCTCCCCGCGGGGCCACGGCCTGGCTCGGCGCGCACCGTGGTGCCGATTACACGCCGATTGCGCGCCGGCGCCAAGTCGCGCCATCCCGTCCGTGCGCCTGCGTACCGTCGCGTGCGGAAATCCCGCGCGGCGGGCGCGGACAGCGGCGCGCCGGCGGCCGCGCGCTGCACCGGCGGGCAACGCATTCGTTTGCAGGGCGCTCAAACGCCCGTTCGGCATGCGGCGCGCGCGGCCCAGCGGTTAGACTTGCAGGGACCTGGCGCGCGCCCGCGCCGCCACGCACTGCGCCACCGACCAACGACGACGGAACGCCCGCTCCTCCCCAGGCCGGCGTTCGTGGAGGGAACACCGTGAACATGCTGGCCGACATCCTGAACCAGGACCTGGACCCGACCGAGACGCAGGAGTGGATCGATGCGCTCAACGCCGTCATCGGTGCGGACGGCCCCGAGCGGGCGCACTACCTGCTCGAGCGCATGGTGGATGCCACGCGCCGCGCCGGCGGACACCTGCCCTTCCAGCCCACCACCGAGTACGTCAACACCATTCCGGCGCACGCCGAGAAGCGCAATCCGGGCGACGCCGCCATGGAGTGGCGCATCCGCTCGCTGATCCGCTGGAATGCCCTGGCCACGGTGGTGCGCGCGAACCGCAAGCCGGGTGAGCTGGGTGGCCACATCGCCAGCTTCGCCTCCAGCGCCACGCTGTACGACGTCGGCTTCAACCACTTCTGGCGTGCGCCCAGTGAGAGCCATCCGGGCGACCTGCTCTACATCCAGGGCCACTCCAGCCCGGGCATCTACGCCCGCGCCTTCCTCGAAGGGCGCATCAGCGAAGCCCAGCTCGACCGCTACCGCACCGAGGTGGACGGTGGCGGCCTGTCGTCCTATCCGCACCCCTGGCTCATGCCGGACTTCTGGCAGACGCCGACCGTGTCCATGGGCCTGGGCCCCATCATGGCCATCTACCAGGCGCGCTTCTGGAAGTACCTGGAGCACCGCAGCCTGATGCCCGTCACCGACCGCAAGGTGTGGTGCTTCATGGGCGACGGCGAGACCGACGAGCCGGAGTCGCTGGGCGCGATCTCCCTCGCCGGCCGCGAGAACCTGGACAACCTCATCTTCGTCATCAACTGCAATCTGCAGCGCCTGGACGGCCCGGTACGCGGCAACGGCAAGATCATCCAGGAACTGGAGGGCGTGTTCCGCGGCGCCGGCTGGAACGTCATCAAGGTCATCTGGGGCAGCTACTGGGATCCGCTGCTGGCGCGCGACACCAAGGGCCTGCTGCGCAGGCTCATGATGGAGACCGTGGACGGCGAGTACCAGGCCTGCAAGGCCTTCGGCGGCGCCTACACGCGCGAGCATTTCTTCGGCAAGTACCCCGAACTGCGCGAGATGGTGGCCAACCTCTCCGACGAGGACATCTGGCGCCTCAACCGCGGCGGCCACGATCCGCACAAGGTCTACGCCGCCTACGCCGAGGCCATGACGAACGCCAATGGCCGTCCCACCGTGATCCTGGCCAAGACGGTCAAGGGCTACGGCATGGGCGGCGCGGGCGAGTCCATGAACATCACCCACCAGCAGAAGAAGATGGACGACGAGGCGGTGCGCGCCTTCCGCGACCGCTTCAACATCCCGGTGAGCGATGCCGACCTGCCCGGCGTGCCCTTCTACCACCCGGGCAAGGACTCGCCCGAGGTGAAGTACATGCTCGAGCGCCGCGCCGCGCTCGGTGGCTCGCTGCCGCAGCGGCGCATGAAGAGCGAATCGCTGCCGGTGCCGCCGCTGTCGGCACTGGAGCAGATCACCAAGGGCACGGGCGAACGCGAGATCAGCACCACCATGGCCTTCGTGCGCGGCCTCAACCTGCTGCTGCGCGACAAGGCCATCGGTCCGCGCATCGTGCCCATCGTCGCCGACGAGGCGCGCACCTTCGGCATGGAGGGCATGTTCCGCCAGATCGGCATCTACGCGCCCACCGGGCAGAAGTACCGCCCGCAGGATGCCGACCAGCTGCTGTACTACCGCGAGGACACGGCGGGCCAGGTGCTGCAGGAGGGCATCACCGAGGCCGGCGCCACCTGCAGCTGGATCGCCGCGGCGACCAGCTACAGCAGCAACAACCTGCCGATGCTGCCGTTCTTCATCTTCTACTCGATGTTCGGCATGCAGCGCGTGGGCGACCTGTGCTGGGCGGCGGGCGACATGCGCGCGCGCGGCTTCCTCGTCGGCGGCACCTCCGGCCGCACCACGCTCAACGGCGAGGGCCTGCAGCACGAGGACGGCCACAGCCACCTGCTGGCCGGTGCCATCCCCAACTGCCGCGCCTACGACCCGACTTTCTCCTACGAGGTGGCGGTGATCCTGCAGGACGGCGTGCGCCGCATGCTCACCGAGCAGGAGGACGTGTACTACTACCTCACCGTGATGAACGAGAACTACGGCCATCCGGACATGCCGGCCGGCTGCGAGGAAGGCATCGTGCGCGGCATGTACCTGCTGCGCGACGGCGGCAAGCCGAAGAAGAACGCGCCGCACGTGCAGCTCATGGGCAGCGGCACCATCCTGCGCGAGGTGATTGCGGCGGCCGAACTTCTGGAGAAGGAGTTCGGCGTGTCCAGCGACATCTGGAGCTGCCCGAGCTTCTCCGAGCTGCGCCGCGACGGCTACGACGCGGAGCGCTGGAACCGCCTGCATCCGGAAGCCAAGGCGCCGCGCCAGGCCTACGTCACCCAGTGCCTGGACGGCCGTGCGGGTCCGGCCATCGCCGCCACCGATTACGTGCGCCAGCAGGCGGAGCAGATCCGCCCCTTCCTGCCCGAGGGCATGCGCTACACCGTGCTCGGCACCGACGGCTTCGGCCGCAGCGACACGCGCGCCAACCTGCGCCGCTTCTTCGAGGTGGACCGCTACTACATCGCCCAGGCGGCGGTCGCGGCCCTGGCACGGGAAGGGAAGATGCACGCCAAGGACGTGGCGCGCGCGATCAAGGTGTGGAAGATCGACGCGGACAAGGCCAACCCGCTGACCGTGTGACGCGTTGCGGGCAGCCGATGGCGCGGGTGCCCGCGGTCCGCCTCAGTCGAACCCGTCCTTGAACAGCGGCAGCAGCTCGGGATGGGCATGGGCCACGCCGGCATTGGTGCTGGGAATGTTCGCGCCGGCCGCGCCTGCGAAGCCGGCGCTGCCGGACAGCGCCACGGCGCCGCCGAGGGTGTCGTAGGTGGCGCTGCCGGCGGGGACCTGCTTGTCCACCTGGCGCCAGTGCGCGCCGCTGGCCTGGAAGGCGTACACCGCGCCCGTATCGCAGCAGGCCCCGGCGTCGTCGTTCGGCGCACCGAGCAGGGCGCCGGCGGAGCTCAGCGCGACGGCGCTGCCCAGATGCGCGTTGATCGCCGCGTCGGCGGCGCGCAGCTCCCCTTCCTCCTGCCAGCCACCGCCGCTGCGGACAAAGACGAAGGCGCTGCCGGCATCACCGAACCCGGCGACATCGCGCTGCGGCGCGCCGGCCAGGAAGCGCGTGCCGGACAGCGCCAGGGCCGCACCGAAACGATCGAAGGCGGCGCCGCCGGCCGGCACCAGCTTGCCCGCGTAGGCGAGTCCGCCGCTGCGTGTGTAGGCGTAGACCGCTCCGCGGTTGTCTGCGGCCGGCGCACCGACCAGCACGTCGTCGGCGCCCAGGGCCACGGCGCTGCCGAAGGCGGCGAGGCCGCTCACGTCGCCGGCCAGCAGCTTGGCCTGCAGCGCCCAGGTGTCGGTGCTGCGCTGGAACACGTAGGCGGAGCCATGGTTGATCACCGACTCGCTGTCGTCGCCGCTGGCGCCGACCACGGCCGTGTCGCCGAGCAGCGCCACCGCGTCGCCGAAGGCGTCGCCGGTCGCGGCATCCGCGGCCAGCAGCTGCGCCTGCTGCGTCCAGGCCCCGCCGCTGCGCACGAAGACGTAGGCCGCGCCGGCGCCGCTGCCGGCCGCGGTGTTCTGCTTCCAGGCGCCGACCAGGGCGGTGTCGCCGCTCAGCGCCACGGCGTGGCCGAACTGTGCCGCCGCGGCGCGGTCCGTCGGCACGAGCTTGGCCTGGAACTGCCATTGGCCGGCCTGGCGCACGAACACGAAGGCGGCGCCCGCATCGGTGGCGCCGGGTGCGTCGTCGAGGGGAGCGCCCACCAGCAAGGTGTCGCCCTCGACGGCCAGCGCGCTGGCGAAGGCGTCCTGCGCAGCGGCGCTGCCGCCGTCGGGGTTGCTGAGGGCGACCCAGTGCGGTGAGCTGGCCGCACCGGCCCACAGCGGGTCGGCGGCGGACAGGGGCAGGGCGGCGACGGTGGCGACGGCGGCGAACAGGGCGGGGCGTGGGCGAGGCATCGACGATCGGGCTCCAGGGGATGGAAGGAGCGCGGCACCGGACGTCGTGCGCCGCCGGCGTGGGGCCGCCGGCAGCAGGGCGGCAACGGGGGTGTGGGGTGGAGGCCGCGCCGGCGTCCGGGCCGCGCCGGCGCGCAGTACACGGCCCGGCGAACTCAGCGGCAATGGCCGCGGGATGAACGGCACATTGTTGTGGCGGAACGTCTCCGCGCGGCTGCGCCTGACGGGATGTGCCGCGCCATTGCGTTTGTGTGCCGGCGTGGATCGCGTCGTCGCGCGATCGTTTACAGCAAGGAGAGAATGATGCGAGCAGCAGTGCTGGTCCTACTGGCGGCATGGACAGGGCAGGCGGTGGCGGAGCCGATCACGGTGCCGCAGTCTGTTCCCTTCGCCGAGGACGCGGAGATCGCCGGCAAGATCCGGAACGAGTGCCACATCAACCAGCAGCTCGGCGAGTTCATCACTGCCTACGCGCGGGAGAAGGGCGTGGCCACGCAGGCGGTCGCCACCACCGATCCCTCCCTGCCGGGCCGTGTGCTGGTGCTGGAGATTCGTGATGCCGTGTCCGAGGGCAACGCCTTCCTCGGCCATCACAAGTCCACCAGCGTGCGCGGCGCGCTCTACCAGGACAGACGTGCGGTGGCCAAGTTCAAGGGCCGTCGCGACTCGATGGGCGGCTTCGCCGCAGGCTACAAGGGCTCATGCTCGGTGCTCGGGCGCACGGTCAAGGCCCTCGGCCAGGATATCGCCGAGTGGCTGTCAGCCCCGACCGACGGGGCGCAGTTGGGGGATCTGAAGTAGGCGAACCGCTCTGGCTAGAATGGGCCCGGTCAGACAGGAGCGACCATGACGGTTCCATCTTTCCAGAATTGGTTTCAACCCTTGCTCCGACGATTGCAGGATGGGCGCGATCACAGGATGGTGGAGCTTTACGAGGTTCTCGCCGACGACTTGCAGATCTCCGAAGCCGACCGTGCGGAGCTCCTGCCAAGCGGCGTGATACCGACCTACAAGAGCCGCATCAGCTGGGCGCGCACCTACCTGAAGATGGCGGGCCTGGTAGAGCAGCCGCAGCGCTCCGTCGTGCGTATCACGCCTGCGGGCTTGGATGCTCTCAAGAACAAGGGGGTCTCGATCGACGTTGCCTATCTGAGAACCATCCCTGCATTTGCCGAGTGGCATAGCGCCGGGCGGCGGTCCCAGCAGTAGCCGGAGGTGACGTCGCATTCGGAAGCGGCGGAATCGCCCGAAGACACGCTGAGCCGGGTCTACCGCAAGCTGCGCGCGGAACTGGCCATCGAACTGCTTGATCGCATCAAGGCATCTCCTGCGGGGTTTTTCGAGAAGCTCGTGGTCGACTTGATGATCAAGATGGGCTACGGCGGATCGCGCGAGGAGGCCGGGCGGACCGTCGGCAAGTCAGGGGACGGCGGGATAGACGGCGTCATCAATGAGGATCGGCTCGGTCTGGACGTGATCTATCTCCAGGCCAAGCGCTGGGAGGGAACGGTTGGCCGACCCGTGGTGCAGGCATTCGTTGGCAGTCTCGCGGGTTTTCGCGCCAGCAAGGGAGTCCTGATCACGACATCCACGTTCAGTGCCGATGCGCGAAACTACGTGCAGCAGATCGGCGCCAAGGTTGTCCTCATCGACGGAGAAGCTCTCGGATCGCTCATGATCCAGCACGGCTTGGCGGTCACCACGGTGGCGAGCTACGAGGTCAAGCGCATCGACTCGGACTACTTTGACGAGTGAGAGCGTTACTTCGGTCAACCCCGCGGATGCGGGAGGGTCGCCGCAGGCGTGAAAGAGCAGGCTTTGTCACGCCGACGATTGCATCGGCTTGAGAGGTGGAGTCATGCGGAACATGTCCCTCTGGTCAACCATCTTCGCCGTGGCGCTGCCATGTTGCCGAGTCGCAGTCGCTGACCCAGTCCAGGCGCAGACCGCGACGATCGCAGGCACGTGCACGGATGCGGAAACGCGCCTGCCGATCGTCGGAGCGCAGGTGCGCGTCATCGGACCGGCCCTGGCCGCGCCGGTGTCGCAGCGTACCGGCGGTGACGGCAGCTATCGTGCGGAGCACTTGCCCACGGGGAAGGTGGCCGTGACCTGCGAAGCCGATGGGCACCAACCCTTCACTCGCGCAGGCGTGCTCCTGCGCGCCGAGCGCACCTCGCGCGTGAACATCGACCTGCTGCCGCGGGAGTGGTCCTCGAACGACGCGGCCGACCACCGTCGCTAGGACTCAGGCCAGGCGCCGCGGCAGGCGTTCGATGTCGATCTTCTCGAAGGTGCACAGATCGCCGAGCGCTGCTTCCATCAGGGCCCGCGCGTGGCCGGTGGCGCGCGCCAGCATGGCGTGCACCTTGGCGTCGGCCTCGTTGCGGTTCTTGCAGTTGATCGAATACTGCTCGAAGGCGGCCAGGGCCAGCACCAGGTCGGCCACCTGGTTGGGGCATTCGCACTGCACGCTGGAGCGGATTTCCTGCAGGCTGGCGAGCTGCACGTCGTCGTAGCGGCGCGGTGCGGGTTCGGCCGCCGGCACGCCGCCGCCCGGCGTTATGGTGGCGCCGGCCACGCGCATCTGCGTCATCTCGCGCACGATCAGGCTGATCAGGTTGGAGCGCAGCATGCGCACGCTGACCGGGGCGCGCATGACCTGGCGGTGCGGTCGGCGCAGCGCTTCCACCACCTCCCAGCGGGCGAAGGCGTAGACGATGAGGGTCATTTCCGGCCGCGCGCGCTGCTCGAGCTGCTCCACCGTGGCGACGGGGTCGTCGCCGAGCAGGGCGAGGTCGAGCACCAGCACGCGCGGCTTGCGTGTGGCGAGATCGAGGCGGAACTGCAGCAGGTCGTTGGAGGCGAGCAGCACCTGGAAGTGCTTGGCTTCTTCCGGTGAGGCCTGCGCCATGTAGGCCGGCAAGGTGGCGTGAAGGATGGCGAGGGAAATCATGGCGCGTGCTCCGAAGGAAGGCGGCACGGTACGGGCGACCCCGTGAAACGCCCGTGGACGGCGCCGGGCATCCGCACCGGAAGTCCGGCCGGGACGGTCTGCCCACCGCCTGCCGTCGTCGCGCGGCTCACGCCGCCAGGGGCGGGCCTTCCACGCGATTGCGGCCGCCGTGCTTGGCGGCATACAGGCGGCGGTCGGCGGTGGCGAAGAGCTGGTCCCAGTCGCGGCCGTCCTGCGGATAGACGGCCACGCCGCCGCTGACCGTGAGCGCGGGCAGTTCCTGCGCCGCCGGCGGCGTGGCGGCCACCGCCGCGCGCAGGCGGTCGGCGGCCGGCACGGCGTCGGCGCCGGACACGCCGTCCAGCAGCACCACGAATTCCTCGCCGCCGACGCGGCCGACCGCATCGTTGCTGCCGCGGCCGCGGTCCAGCACATGCGCCACGTGGCACAGCGCGGCATCCCCCTGCAGGTGGCCGTGCGCATCGTTGATGCGCTTGAAGTGGTCGACGTCGAACACGACCAGGGCGAAGGAGCGCCGCTCGCGCTCGGCGCGGCGCGTCTCGGCGAGGAAGCGCTCCAGCGTGGCGCGGCGGTTGGGAATGCCGGTCAGCGCATCGGCCAGGGCCTGGCGGCGCAGGGCGTCCTCGACGCCTCGCACTTCCACCCACAGCAGACCGAGCGTCGCGGCCACGGCGATGATGATCTGGGCGATGGCGAAGAGGGCGATCACCAGGTCGGCGCGATCGCGGTCGTTGCTGTCACCGACCGAGGTCCAGATGGCCGCCATGCGCAGCGTCCACACCAGCACCGAAAAGAGCAGGATGCCGGCAAGGAAGCGCGCCGCCCCGTAGGCGGCCGGCGGCGGCCGCCGCAGCAGCGGCACCGCGGCGTAGACGAACAGCACGTTGGCGATCGGCGCCGGGGCGAGGAAATCCACCAGGGCGAGGTAGTGGCCGCCGAGGTGGTTGTACAGGATCGGCAGCACCGACAGCGCGTAGGCCGCGCCGATCCAGCGCCGGTCCAGCCGCACGCCGGTGCGCGCCAGCAAACCGGCCGTGCTGAGGATGGGCGCGAAGGCGATCAGCCCATTGCCGACCACCTTGCGCAGGTCGAAGGGCAGGACCTCAGCCAGGGTGATGAGGATGCCGGCCGAGTACAGCAGCAGGCCCCAGCCCCAGCGGCGCAGGCCGGGCGCATCGCGCTCGCCGTGGGCGACGGCGAGGCAGAGGCTGCCCAGCAGGGTGTTGATGATCAGCAGGGCGAGCAGCAGGACGCTGGCACGGGACATCGCTCCCCTCCGCCTTGGCGGCGACGCGGCCCGGCGTGGGCCATTCCTGCCAAGCGTAACGCGGCGGCGGCGCCGATCGCGCCGGCCGGTCAGCCCGCGCCGTCGGCGCCCGTGCGGTCGCGGAAGTAGGGTTCGACCTTGCCCTTGAGCTTCACCGTCATGGGATTGCCGCGGCGGTCGAGGGACTTGCCGAAGGGCACGCGGATCCAGCCCTCGCTGACGCAGTACTCCTCCACGTTGGTCTTCTCCTCGCCGTTGAAGCGGATGCCCACGCCGCGCTCCAGCGCGGCGGCATCGTGGTAGCGGCTGCGCGGGTCGGCGTCGAGGCGGTCGGGCGGTGTATCGCTCATGCTGGCGTTCGTCGGTGGGGAAGGTGCGAAGCCTACTTGGCCGCGTTGCCGGAGGGAATGGACAGGTCCAGCGCCAGGTCGCGCGCGGTCTTCGCGCTGAGCATGTCGATCAGCGCCTGCGCACCGGTGCCTCCGGCCGCGGCGCCTTCGCGTGGCGCCATGACCACGGCAGGTACCAGGGCCGGTCCCTTGTATTCGGCAAAGGCCTGCGCCCAGGCCGCCTGCACCTCCTTGTAGGCGGCCAGCTTCTGCTCCAGGGCACCGTCGGCGACGATGATCTTGCGCTTGTACTCGGACTCGCCTTCGGCGCGCAGGATCTTGGCCATCTTTTCCTGTTCGGCCTTCTTGGTGTCGAGCTGGGCCACTTCCAGCGCCTGTTGCGCCTCGACCACGGCCTTGGCCTTGATCACTTCCTGCTCCCACTTGGCCTTGGCCGCTGCGGCCTCGCCTTCCTTGGCCACGGTGATGGCCTGCTGCTCGGCCTTCTTGGCGGTGGCGATGGCGGTCTGCACGTCCATGGTGATCTGCTGCTGGCCGCGGATCTGCGCCTCCACCGTGGCGTCGTAGTTCAGCTCGCTGATGGTGAAGTTGAAGGTCTTGATGCCGAAGGGCGTCAGGATCGGATCTTCCTGGCGGCGCGGCATGCCCTTGTCGTCCGCCACGATCTCCACCGCGGTGATGGTCTTTTCCACGCCGGTGATCGGATCGGTCGTCTTCACGTCGTGCTGGCGCGTCTGATACACGCCGTGGGTGATCTGGTCCTCGACGTAGGTGATGAGCGCATTGCGCTTCTCCGCGTACGACTCCTTGGAGGACATCAGCGGGCCGGACATGTAGATGGCCTTGTCGATCACCCGCTCCACCAGCTGCCCCTGCAGGGTCTGCGCGCTGCCGAACTTCGAGTGCAGGGTGATCAGGGTGGGCGCGTCGGTGGGGATCTCGAACTGGATCGAGCCGTGCATCTTGGCCTGGGCGCCGTCGTTGAAGCGGATCGGCGCCTGGAACTCGTAGGAGGAGCGGCGCGGGTACTTGGTCACCTTGCCGAACCACTGCGGGTGATAGCCCGGCGTGTCGTACACGGTGAGCTTGCCGCTGAGCGACTGGATCACCATGACCTCCTGCGCATCGAGGTGTTCCACCAGTTCGCCGGCCATGGCGACCACCAGCACGGCCGCCAGCGCGGCGACCACCAGCACGAGGTTGCGGGCGTTATACATGGTCGTTCTTCTCCGGAGCGTGACGGGCGATGTCGGCGGCCTTCTCGACTTCTGCCACCTCGACCTCGTCGCGTGCCTTGGCCAAGGCGTCGAAGGCATCGCGGCGTCGGCGGTCGAGCAGCGGGAACAGGCGCGTGCCCTTCAGCGCCGGCACCACCACCTGGGTGAGCAGCAGGGCGAGGAACAGCACGACGAAGCAGAACTCGAGCAGGCGCAGCAGCAGCACGGAACACTCCTCCCCGAACGGTGCCTGGCGGCCATCCAGTGCAGACGGCGCTGGACGGCACTATAGCCAACCCGCGTTTCCGCCGCGTGCCGCGCAGGCGAGGGCGACGGCGGCAGCCTTGCCGGGCCGGGCGGCCCCTGCCGCCCGGCGATGTGCTGCTCAGAAATCGCTGCAGCCGTACTGCTGCAGCATGCTGCGGCTGGCGTCGCGCGCCTGCTGGCAGGCAGCGGCCAGTCCCTGCCTGCCCGCGGCGGTCGCGGCCGCCGCTTTCCAGGCCGCGCGGGTCTGCGCCAGGCTCTGCTGCAGGGTGGGCTTGACGCTATCGGGCACCTTGCCGGCGAGACAGGCTTCATAGCGCGCCAGGTAGTCGTCGCAGTCGGCCACACCCACGCTCTCGGCGCTGGCGGCCGTAGCGGTGGCGGCCGGCGCGACGGCTGCGGGCGCCGGTGCGGGTGCCGGTGCGGGTGCCGCAGACGGCGCGGCGGCCGGCGGCGGCGCCGCCTCGCGCTGGCAGGCGGCCAGGGCGCAGGCCAGGGCAAGGGCGAGGACGGGACGAATCGAAGGCGTCATGGCAAGCTCCGTGGAGGAAGGGGGTGCGAGGGATTGCGCACGCTGCGCTTCAACGCCGGGTCGTGGGCGAACCGAACGGCGCGGTGCGGCCTCGCCCGCGCCCCTCGTCATCCGCACCCGCTCCGGGGGACTGCCGCACATGTTCGAAAGTCTGTTCCAGTTGCGCCAGCACGGCACGGATGTCCGCACGGAAGTGCTGGCCGGGCTGTCGACCTTCCTCACGATGGCCTACATCGTGTTCGTCAATCCCGACATCCTCGCCGCCGCGGGCATGCCGCGCGACGCGGTGTTCGTGGCCACCTGCCTGGCGGCGGCGATCGGTTCGGCGGTCATGGGCCTGCTGGCCAACTACCCGATCGCCCTCGCGCCGGGCATGGGTCTGAACGCCTACTTCGCCTTCGTCGTGGTGGGGACGCTGGGCTATAGCTGGCAGGCGGCCCTCGGTGCGGTGTTTCTCTCGGGCTGCTTGTTCATCGTGGTCAGCGTGTTCAAGTTGCGCGAATGGGTGGTGAATGCCATACCGCGCTCGCTCAAGCTCGCCGTGTCGGCGGGCATCGGCCTGTTCCTCGCCCTGATCGGCTTTCGCAACGCCGGTCTCACCGCGGGCGATGCGGCGACGCTGCTGACGCTGGGCCAGCTGCACGCGCCCGGCGTGCTGCTGGCCTGCGGCGGCCTGCTGCTGATCCTCGGGCTGCAGGCGCGGCGCGTACCGGGCGGCATCGTCATCGGCATCCTGGCGGTCACGGCCGCAGCCATGGTCCTGGGCCAGACTCACTACGCCGGCGTGTTCGCCGCGCCGCCCTCGCTGGCGCCGACGCTGCTGCAGCTGGACATTGCCGGTGCCCTGCACGGCGGCCTGCTGACCGTCGTGCTCACGTTCTTCCTGGTCGAACTCTTCGACGCCACCGGCACCCTGATCGGCGTGTGCCACCGCGCCGGGTTGCTCGATCGCGACGGTCGTCTGCCGCGCCTGCGCCGCGCCCTGCTGGCCGACTCCAGCGCCATCGTGGCGGGCGCGCTGCTGGGCACGTCCTCGACCACGGCCTACATCGAAAGCGCCGCGGGCACGGCGGCAGGCGGACGCACCGGTCTTGTCGCCGTGGTCGTGGCGGGTCTCTTCCTGCTCAGCCTGTTCTTCGCGCCGCTGGCGGGCGCTGTGCCAGCCTTCGCCACCGCCCCGGCGCTGATCTACGTCGCGGTGCTGATGGCGCGGGGCCTGGCGGAGATCGACTGGGAGGACCTCACCGAGGCGGCGCCGGCGGTGATCTGTGCCCTGGCCATGCCCTTCACCTTCTCCATCGCCCACGGCATCGCCTTCGGTTTCCTCAGCTACGCCGGCGCCAAGCTGCTGGCGGGGCGCGCGCGCGAGGTGAGCCCGGCCGTATGGGCCATCGCCGCGGTGTTCCTGTTCAAGTTCGTGTGGCTGGGTTGAGTCCTGTCTACCGTCGCCGCGGCGGACTCAGCGACGCGGTGCGCGGGCCAGGCGCGCAGCGGCGGCGCGGGCCTCCTCGACGCGGTTGCGCCGCTGCTGCGCGCTGCTGACGACGACGAAGGCGGTGGCGTAGTCCTGTCCCTGGAACTGTGCCTCCAGGCGCCAGACACCGAGAGGCGCGTCGCCCGGCAGCACCTGGCGCCAGTACCAGTAGGTCGCGGCGTAGAAATCGCCGGGCAGGCCGCCGTCGGTCAGGTCGAAGCGCCATTCCTCGTGCACGCCACCGTCGGGGCGACGCAGCCGCAGCACGCTGGGTTCGCCGCGGCGCTGGTCGCGGAAGCTGGCCATGACGTAGAAGGCCTGGCCCGGGGCGACCACGCCGGTGTCGTGCAGATCCTCCTGCGCAGGCGCGCCGTCGACCGTGCCGCAAGCCAGCATCACCGGCGCTTCCGTGTGCAGGCTGAGGCTGTTGATGCGCGGGTCTTCGTAGGCCTGCGGCTCGGCCCAGCGCTCCGGCGCGGCGTTGCAGTCGCCGTGGCGCGGGTCGACCACCTGGCCCGCGGCGTCGTGCAGTTCGAAGTGGAGGTGCGGCGCGGTAGAGGAACCGGAGCTGCCGACGAAGCCGAGGCATTCGCCCGCGGCCACGCTCTCGCCCAGTCCCTTGGGCGTCACGCTGCCGTTCTTGAGGTGGCCGTACCAGGCCGTGCCGCCGTCGGCGTGGCGCACGTAGACCGCGTTCCAGTCGGCGCCGCCCATGGCGCAGCTGCGGTCGAAATTGCCGTCGCTGCGGCCGACGATGGTGCCGGGCGCGGCCGCCACCACGGCCACCTGCTGGGCGTCCATGGTGCGCCAAGGCGCCGGCCAGAGGAAGTAATCGGTGCCGGCATGGTTGTAGCCGCCGGCAGTGTCGTAGCTGCGCGCGCCGCAGGCGTAGTCGAGCACGTGGCCCGGAAAGGCCGCATCGTGGTCGACGAAATTGGACACGCCGAAATAGCCGGCGTAGGGGTAGTCCGGCTGCACCTGCAGCGGCCACTGCAGCGGCGTCGGTGCCGCGGTGGGTGCGGCAAGTAGGCCCGCCTGATGCAGGCTCGCCTCATTGCGCTGCAGCTGTCGCACGATGGCCTCGCGCTGCGGCGCCGGCAGCGCGTCGGCGAGGTCGGCCGCGTCGAGCGCGCCGCCGCCGTCCGGCGTGCGCGCCGCGACGGGCGCGGTGCCAAGCAGCAAGGCGAAGAGGACAGTTCGCATGAACTTCAACCGGCCCGGACAGGTGCCCAGTATCGCCGCAAGCGCGGCGCGGTGCGCGGGCAGCCTGGCGCATACTGTGCGCCATCGTCCCTGGGGGAGTCGCGTGATGGCGCTGTCGCGTTCGCTGTCCTTGCTGCTGTTCGTGCCGCTGCTGCTGGGGCCGGCCTCGTTGGCCCGCGCCGAGGTGAAGCTTGCGGCGGCCGATGCCCTGCTGATCGAGCACCACTACCGCCTCGCCGCGCCGCCGGCGCGCGCCTGGCAGGCCCTGGCGCATCCCGAGCGCTGGTGGCCGCAGGAGCACACCTGGTCCGGTCAGCGCGGCAATCTCAGCCTGCGCATGGCCTTGGGTGGCTGCTTCTGCGAGCGCTGGAAGGACGGCGGGGCGGAGCATGGCCGCGTCGTCATGCTGCGGCGCGGCGAGCTGCTGCACCTGCAGGCGGCGCTGGGACCGTTCCAGGAGCTGGCGGTGAGCGGCGTGCTGGGCATCGCCCTGGCCGCCCGCGAGGGTGGCACGGACGTGACCGTCAGCTACCGCGTCAGCGGCACGTCCGAACACGCGCTGGACCGCATGGCGCCGATGGTGGACCAGGTGTTGGACCAGCAGTTCGGCGGTTTCGCCCACTACGCTGACGGCGTGGTGCCCTGAAGCTGCACCCGTGGTTCGGCTGGCCGGACGCCACGCCCGGCAGAGCCGGCGTCCTCGGGCTCAGTGCAGGGGGCGATGCTGCTGTGCGGCCCGTGCCGCCTCCATGGCGTCGAGCAGTTCGCGCAGTTCATCGTCCTGCGGATTGCGCTGCAGGGCCTCGCGCACCAGGGCCAGATAGTGGTCGGCGTGGCGCAGCCAGTGCATCTCGCGCAGTCGTCGGTGGTTCTCGGTACGCATGGTTCTCTCCGTCGGGATGGCGGAAGGCCAGCGAAATCCGGGAACGAGGCTGGCGTTCCGTGAGCGACAGGCTACGCCGCTGCGCGCCGGCGTGCTGCCCTGCGCTCGGCAGGCGCTGCGTGACGTGGTTGGCGTTCCCGGGCGCCCGGCGTGAAGGCGGTGTGCAGGCGCGCCGCGCGGACAGCGTCGGCTCGCAGCTCGGGGCCTGCCGCCGCGCCTGGCCGCCCGAGTTGCGCCCGGGCGGCCAGCGCACTCGCAGCGCCGCCCGGCGCCGGTCCGACGGCTGGGGCCGGTGCGCGAGGCGAACCGGGCGGCCCGGCCCGGTCGGCCGTCGGCACAGCGGTACGGAAGGGGTTGCAGGCCGCGGTCGCCGCGGCGCATTCAGCGCGCCGCGGTCGCGTCGCCGGCCCGCTTGGGCACCAGCGACGCGTCGAGCAGGCGCTCGATGCGGGCGAAGACCTCGGCGCGCGAGAAGGGTTTCTTCATGAAGTCGTCGGCGCCGATGCGCTGCGCATAGAACTGCTCGGTGGCCTGTTCGTTGCCGCTCATCATGATGATGGGGATCGCGCGCGTGCTCGGCTCGCGGCGCAGCAGGCGCAGCGCGGCGAAGCCGTTCATGCCGGGCAGGACGATGTCGAGGAAGATCAGGTCCGGGCGCTCGGCCAGGGCGATTTCCACGCCCTTCTCGGCATCGCCTGCCTCGAGCGTGGAGTAGCCGCTCTGCTGCAGCATGCGTCGCAGTACCGTGACGATGGTGCTGGAGTCGTCAACGATCAGCACGCGCGTGCCCTCGCGGGCGTTGACGCGCGGTTTTTCGCGCCGTTCCGCCTCGCGGCCACCGCCGAACAGTCGTTTCAGGAATCCGATGCCGCTCATTGCTGCCTTGTCCCCTCGCCGCGGCGACCACCCCCGTGGCCGATGTCGCGCGCCCTGCAACGCGCCTAGTGTCGTGCCTGCGCCGACAGTGCACAAGGCCGCACGCGCTAGGGCGCGGGCGTGCCGTTTGCGGATCGCTCCGCCGCAGTCCGCGGCGCCGGTACCAGCAGGGGATGGGCCAGTACCGCGGCCAGGATCACCGCCACGCCGACGTAGAAGGTTGCGCCCAGCTCGCGCTGTTCGCCCAGCAGCAGGATGGCCAGCACGATGGCGTAGACCGGCTCCAGGTTGATGGCGAGCTGGGCAGCGAAGGCGGACAGCTCGCGCAGCGCCACCAGCGACAGGGCGAAGGGCAGCAGGGTGCAGCCAACCGCCAGCACGGCCAGCAGCCACAGGTCGCGCGCGCCCGGCAGGGGCAGTGCCGGTCCCGCGTGCGGCCACAGCAGGGACAGCACCAGCAGCAGGGCGGCACCGCCGCCGAGCTCCAGGCAGGTCACGCTGAGCGGATCGGCGGCGTGCACGTAGCGCTTGTTGAGGGCGCCGAACACTGCCACCAGGGCGGCGGAGGCGACGCCCGCAGCGAACCCGGGCAGCATCGCCTGCGGCATGCCGCCCACCACCAGCGCCACGCCCGGCACCACCGCCATGCCGAGCAGCAGTTCGCGCGGGTTGAAGCGCTGGCGCAGCACGAGCGGTTCCACGCCGGCCAGGAACACCGGCGCGAGGGCGATGCAGGTTGCCGCGACGGACGCGTTCGCCAGCTTGATCGAGGCGTAGAAGGCCAGCCAGTGCAGCGCCACCAGGGTGCCGATGCCGAGATAGATCGCGAGCAGGCGGGGCGCCAGCGCCTGCAGCGCGCGCCACACCCGCGGCAGCAGCAGGAGCAGGCCGGTGACCAGCAGCATGCGCCAGCACACCAGCGGCAGCGCCGGCAGGCTGATCAGCTTGCCCAGGATGGCGGTGAAGCCCCACAGCAGCACACAGATGTGGATCTGCCATTGGGCGCGGGTGCGGGGCGACATGGGCCGGCGGTGGCGATGGGGGACGCGCAAGCCTGCCCGGTTCGCGGCGCCGGGGAAAGGTGCCCGGCATTCGCGCCGCACCGTGCTTCACGCGCGGCGCGCCTGGCCCGCGCCGATCGCCGCCGCGTGGCCGTCGCGCCGCTGGCTTCCTGCTAGCCTCGTCCCATGCGCAGGGCGGTGGTCATGGTGATCGAGCACGGCACGCGATTCGTGGCGATCCGCCGCGCGGCCGGGACGCTGCGCCCGGGCTACTGGGCCCCGCCCAGCGGCCGCCTCGAGCCCGGCGAGTCCGAGGCGGACGCGGTGCAGCGCGAGGCGCGTGAGGAGCTGGGGCTGGAGGTGGTGCCAGTGGCGCCGCTGTGGGCTTGCCCGAGCGACGATGGCGCCTGGCAGCTCGCCTGGTGGCGCGCCCGCGCGGACGGCGACGTCCTGCGGCCCGATCCGCGCGAGGTGGCGGCGGCGCGCTGGGTCACGGCGGCGGAGTTCCTTGCGCTCACGCCGACCTTCGCGCGCCACCGCGAGTTCTTCGCCCGGCTCTACCGACCCGGCGCGGCGCCCTGAGCCCGGCGGCTGCGCCGGCGCTTCCCGGCGCTTGCGCACACCCCGCGCAGCCCTCAGGCTTGCCCTCCCTTTTCCTGGCCCCCGGGACTCACGCCATGCCGATGCTGCCGCGCGCCTCGCGCCCGCTGACCCTGTTCGCTGCGGCCCTGGTGGCCGCCTGTTCGTCGTCGCAGGCGCCGCCTGCGCCGTCGGCGGATGCGGCGGCGGCAGCTGCCGCCGCACAGGCCGCTGCCGCGGCCAAGGATCTGGCCATGTACGAGCAGCTGCGCGGCATCGGCAATCTCGAACTGGCCGCCCCCATCGGCCAACAGATCCTCAAGAAGTATCCCGGCTCGCCGGCCGCGGTGCAGGTGCAGAAGTCGCTGGCCGAGGTGGAGGGCGTGGCGCGCGAGGCGGGCGAGAAGCGGCGCCTGGCGGCGCTGTGGCTGTATCAGTCCGGCGTGATGGAGGGCGGCGCGCAGAACACCGCGACGATCCGGCCCAGCGTACCGGCGGGCAGCGCAGTGCAGTTGATCCTGCGCCGGCACGCCGACTGGGGCCAAAGCGTCTACCTCTTCGGCACGGCGCCGGGCTTCTCCTGCGCCCGCGACTGTCGCGTCGCGGTGAGTTTCGACGATGCCCCCGAGCAGCTGCTGCGCGCCTCGCTGCCGCCCACTGGCGAGCCGGCCATGTTCATTGAGGACGACGCCGTGTTCCTGGCGAAGATGCAGAAGGCCAAGCGCGTCAGCATCCAGGCGATGCCCAAGGGCAAGCCGCCCGTGACGCTTAAGTTCGAGGTAGGGGGATTCGACGCGGCGAAATGGCCGCCGGTGGCCAAGTCGGGCAAGACGGGGCGCAAGGGCTGAGTTGCCGCGGCGGCGGTCCCGGAACCGGGGCCGCCGCGCGAACGCACCGGTGCGTGTCGAATCGGAGCAGCGGGGGTAGTGCAGCTCTGCCCCGAGAAGGGGGTGCGCACCGGGGCGTTCGCGCGAGCGGGACCCGATGCGTCACTGTAGGCAAGCGCGGGCAGCGGTGCCAGCGTGCAGACTTTACGCCTTCGTAAACACCCCATCCGCACCGCCGGTACGCGCCGGCTGCGCCCTGCGCGCTGCCGTTCCGGGTGGGCGCGCGTTCATGTGTCCGACCGTTGCCTGAATCGCGGCGCCGCGGGTTGCGCTGTGTTCACCCAATGCCTTCGAGACTGCGCCGCGCTGCCCGACGCAGCGTCCACACGGAGGCTCACCATGAATCCGATCCGCACCACCGCTGCCACCCTGCTGCTCGTCTGCGCCGCCGGCGCCTGCCTGCCGCGCGAGGCGCGTGCCGATGCCGAGCTGGACTGCAAGCTGCGCTTCGATCTGACCACCTGGTCGGCGCTGTACAAGCACGCCGAAGGGCGCGGCACCGTGACCTGCGAGAACGGCCAGTCCATGCCCGTCGTGCTGCAGGCCAAGGGCGGCGGCCTCACCGTGGGCAAGTCACACATCGACAACGGGCACGGCCGCTTCAGCGACGTGCACCGCATCGACGACGTGCTGGGCGACTACGCCCAGGCCGAGGCCCACGCCGGCCTGGTGAAGTCCGGTGCGGCGCAGGTGCTGACCAAGGGCACCGTGTCGCTGGCCCTGGCCGGTGATGGCGAAGGCGTCAACCTCGGCGTCGACGTGGGCAAGCTGACCATCGCCCGCGCCAAGCACTGACGTCACTGCCGTGAGGCGATCCCGGGCCGCGGCGCCGCAAGGTGCCGCGGCCCGCTTGCGTCACGGCGCTGTGGACCGCCGCCCCACCCGACGGCGGGCGTACGCCAGGCGGCGGCACCGCTACACTCGGGCGCCTCGGCGGCGGCGCCGCGGAAGACGGCGTGGGAGGCAGCGGGCATGGGCGAGGGCGGGCGCGGCGTACTCGGCGGGATGCTCGCCATGCTGGTCGCGGTCGCGATGTTTTCGCTCATGGACGCGGGCCTCAAGGTGCTGTCGGCCCACTACGCCCCGCTGCAGGTCGCCTCGCTGCGCGGACTGGTGTCCCTGCCCCTGGTGCTGCTGTGGTGTGCCCTGCGCGGCGGCTTCGGCCAACTGCTGCAGGTGCGCTGGTCCCTGCACCTGTGGCGCGGCGCCCTGTCGGTGCTGATGCTGGCGGCCTTCGCCTACGCCCTGCGCAGCCTGCCGCTGGCGGATGCCTACGCGATCTTCTTCGTTGCCCCGCTGCTGATCACTGCCCTGGCCGTACCGCTGCTCGGCGAACGCGTCGATGCGCCGCGCTGGGTCGCCATCGGCGTGGGCCTCCTCGGGGTGCTGATCGTGCTCAGGCCGAGCGGTGCGGGCATGTTGAGCTGGGCCGGGCTGGCTGTGCTGCTGGCCGCTCTCGGCTACGCCCTGTCGAACATCCTGGTGCGGTGCCTGGGCCAGGCCGATTCGACCCAGGCGCTGGTGTTCTGGATGGTCGCCCTGACGGGCGTGTTTGCCGGACTGCTCGGTGCGCGCGACTGGATCGCCCCGCGCCCGGAGCATTGGCCCGTGCTGGCCTTCATCGGCGTGGTCGGCACGCTCGGCCAGGTGGCACTCACCGAAGCCTTCCGCCGCAGCGCGGCTTCGCAGATCGCGCCGCTGGAATACACCGCGCTGCTGTGGGGCCTCGCCTTGGACTGGGGCCTGTGGCACACGGCGCCGAACCTTTGCATGCTCGGCGGCGCGGCGGTGATCGTGGCCAGCGGCCTCTATCTGCTGCAGCGCGAACGCCGCGCGGCGGGCTGAGGCCGGGCAGGAGGGCTCAGCGCAGGAAGAAGTAGCCGCTCATCGCCATGCCGACGGCGACCACGAAGACGCGCAGCGCCGGCAGGGGCACGCGCCGCGCCAGCCAGGGACCGATCCAGCCCCCCACGACCGCGGCGGCAAGCATGATCAGGGCCTCGCGCCACCACACCGCGCGGGCCAGCACGAAGATGGCGGCAGCGACGATGTTCATGCAGCCCGACAGCACCGTCTTCATACCGTTCATGGCGTGCAGGTCGGTCATGCCGTAGACGCCGAGCATGGCCAGCATGAGGATGCCGATGCCGCCGCCGAAGTAGCCGCCGTAGATGCCGATCACGAACTGCGTGGTGACCAGGGCGGCCAGTCCGAGGTGGACGCGCGCACGCAACCAGGCCGACAGCGGCCGGCCCAGCGCGAACACGGCGGTGGCGAACAGCAGCAGCCAGGGCACGATGGTCTCGAACAGCCTGTCCGGGGTGAGCAGCAGCAGCAGCGAACCCAGTGCGCCGCCGAGGAAGCTCACCGCGACGAAGGGCCACAGCGGGATCTGCCCGCGCGCGGCGCCCAGGTCCTCGCGGTAGGCCCAGGCGCTGGTGAAGGTGGCCGGCAGCAGGCCCACGGTATTGGTGGCGTTGGCGATCAGCGGCGGCACGCCGGCCAGCACCAGCGCGGGGAACGTGAGGAAGCTGCCGCCACCGGCGACGGCGTTGAGGGCGCCGGCGGCGAGGCTGGCCGTCAGCAGCAGGATCAGGTCGTGGGTGGTCATCGGCGGGTGCCCGGCGGGCGCGCAGTATCCCATCCCGCACCGCGCCAGGCGGCTCGCCAATGGTCGAGGCCGCGCCGCAGTCAGTCCGTCAGCGCGGCGTCGAGCGCGGCGAGTGCGAGGTCCACGTCGTCCTCGCGCGTGCGCCAATTGGACAGCGCCGCGCGGATCGCCGGTCGGCCGAACAGCACGGTGGGCGTGAGGAACACGCGGCCGTCGCGCTGCAGGCGCTGCAGCAGGGTATCGCGTTCGATTGCTCCGCCCTCGCGCAGGGCGAAGCACACGACGTTGAGGCGTACCTCGTCCAGCAGTTCCAGCGCGGTGCGCGCGGCGATGCCGGCGCCGAAGCGTGCGGCCAGCGCGCAGTCGCGGCGCACCCACTCGGCGATGCCGGCGCGGCCGTAGGCGGCCAGGCTCATCCACGCCGGCAGGGCGCGCCAGCGGCGCGAATTCTCCGGCGTGTAGTGCAGCGGGTCGGCGCTGTCGCCGAGGTAGGCCGCGCTGGCGCGGAACACCGCGCGCTGCGCCGCCGGCTCGCGCGTGAACACCAGGGCGCTGTCGTAGGGCACGTTGAGCCATTTGTGCAGATCGACGGTGACCGAATCGGCCGCCTCGACACCGCGCAGCCAGTCGGACTTGTCCGGCAGCAGGGCGGCGAACAGACCGAAGGCGCCGTCCACGTGCAGCCAGGCGCCGCGGCCGCGGCACAGTGCCGCCATCGTGGCGATGTCGTCGAAGTCGCCGGTGCCCACCTCGCCCGCGCTGGCGACGACCACCGTGGGCCGCGCGGGATCGACGCCGAGTTCCGCCGCCAGCGCGGTGACGTCGAGCGCGGTGCGCCCGGGCAGGGTGGGAAGGCGTTGCAGGGCGCGGCGGCCGATGCCGAGCACCGCCAGCGCCTTGTCGATGCTGCTGTGGGCGCTGCCGGCGAGCACGCGCAGCGGCGGCGCGGCGGTCAGGCCATCCTCGGCGACGTCGATGCCGCGGCGCGCATACAGCGCCTGGCGCGCGGTGGCGAGGGCGGCGGTGTTCGACGCCGTGGCGCCGCTGACGAACACGCCGTGGAATGCCGCCGGCAGGCCGAACAGCTCGCGCAGGGCCGCCACGGTGGCGCGTTCGAGCGCCGCCGCGATGGAACCGACCTCGTGCGACGCGTTCTGGTCGTAGGCGCCGGCGAGCCAGTCACCGGCCAGCGCTGCGGGCGTGGCGCCGCCGGTGACGAAGCCCCAGTAGCGCGGTCCGGGCGAACCGGACAGCGCGGCCTCGTAGCGCGCGGCGAACGCCGTCAGGGCCGCTTCGGCGCCGATGCCGTCGGGCATCGTGTCCGCGCTCGCGGGCAGGCCCGCCGGCGCTGCGGCGCGCTGCGGCAGGCCGCCGAGAAAGCTCAGGGCCTGCCGCCGCGTGGCGTCGAGCAGGGTGGAAAACTCCGATTCCGAAGCGATGGGCATGGGCGTGCGTGGCCAGGGGGTGAAGGCGCAGGATGTCAGAACACGGTGTAGACCTGCCCGGTCTGCGCGCCTTCCACGCTGCGGCTGTAGGCCAGCGCCGCGCGCGCCGCGGGAATGGCGTCGAAGCCGCGGAAGTAGGGCGCGTAGGCGGGCATGGACTCCTGCACCACGTTCGGGCTCACGGCATTGATGCGCAGGCCGCGGTCGAGCTCGATCGCCGCGGCACGCACGAAGGCGTCGATGGCGGCGTTGACCATGCTGGCGGAGCTGCCCTGGCGGATCGGCTGCTCGCTGAGGATGCCGCTGGACAGGGTGATCGAGCCGCCATCGTTGAGAATCTCGCGCCCGAGCAAGGCCAGGTTCACCTGTCCCATCAGCTTGTGGCGCAGGCCGATGGCGTACAGCTCCTCGCTCATCTGCGCCAGCGGGGCGAAGTGCACGCCGCCCGCCGCGCTGACGATGGCGTCGACCCGGCCGACCTGGGCCAGGCCGCGGCGCAGGCTGTCGCGGTCGGCGTAGTCCAGGCGCACCTCGCCGCTGTCCCGACCGGCGCTGATCAGGTCGTGGCGCGGGCCCAGTTCGGCGGCGATGGCGCGGCCCAGCACGCCATTGGCGCCGACCAGGAGGATGCGCAGTCGGGGTTCGCCGAGGGAAGTCTGCTTGCTCATGATTGTTCTCCAGATGCGGTGTTCCACCGCGGGGAGCGCAGAGTGCGCCGCCACGAAGAGCAGATAAATCCGCCCTTCGCGGATACACTGTTCGCCCATGAAAACAATGGCCGCGCGATTCGAGCAGGCCCGGGTGTTCGCCGAGGTGGCCGAGCAGGCCAGCTTCACGCGCGCCGCCGAGCGCCTGGGCTGCTCCAAGGCGCACGCCAGCGTCACCGTGTCCGCGCTGGAGGCGGCCCTGGGCGTGCAGCTCCTGCACCGCACGACCCGGCGCATCGATCTGACCGCGGCCGGGCGCGCCTATCTGGACTACTGCCGCCAGCTGCGCGACACGCTGATCGAGGCCGAGCACGCCGTGTCGGCCGTGGGTGGCGAGGTCGCGGGCACGCTGCGCTTGACCATGCCCAGCAGCTTCGGCGAGGTGTTCCTCGCCGACATCGCACGCGAATTCCTGCGCGAGTACCCCGGGGTGCGGCTGGAGGCGGACGTCAGCGTCGCGCGTCGCGACCTGGCCGCCGACGGCTACGACTGCGCCGTGCGCGCCACGCGCGCGGTGGACCCGAGCCTCGTGGCGCGGCCGCTGGGCGTGCTGCGCGAAGCGGCGGTGGCGACGCCGCGCCTGCTGGCCCAGTATGAGGTGCCGCAGGTGCCGCAGGACCTGGCCCGCCTGCCGGCCCTGCGCAATAGCAATTTCGCCGACGACGCCCACTGGGTGTTCGCGCGCGGCGGCGAAAGTATCGGTGTCAGCCCGCCGGGGGCGCTGGCGGTGAATGCCTTCAGCGCGGTCAAGCGCGCGGCGCTGGCCGATCTGGGGACCGCGCGACTGCCGCTGTTCCTGGTGCACCAGGAGCTCGCCCGCGGCGAGCTGCTGCGCGTGCTGCCGGACTGGGAGCTGGTGCCCACGCCGCTGTGGCTGGTCTATCCGCAGCAGCGCCAGCGCCCGCTGCGCAGCCGCGTGTTCATCGAATTCCTGCTGCGCTGGGTGGCGCAGCCGTCGCGCGCGGCCTTCTTCCGCTGAACCGCGGCGGCCGCGCGGCGGCGCCGGTCAACCGCCGGCGCGGGCCGGCGTTTCCAGGGTGCGAACCCCCTCGTCGGGGCAGCCTACCTGCCAGGAGAACACCGCCATGCGCCTGAGTCTTGCCACCCTCGCCCTCGCCCTTGTCGCTGCCGTCCCCGCCCTGGCGCAGACGCCTGCCGCCGAGGCCCAGCGCAACGCCAATCAGCAACAGCGCATCGAGCAGGGCCTGCAGTCGGGCCAGCTCGACACGCGCGAGGCGGCGCGACTGGAGCAGCAGGAAACGCGCGTCGAGCGCAGCCAGGCGCGCGCCGCCCGCGACGGCACGGTGAGCGCGACCGAGGCCGAGCGCATCGCGCGTGAGCAGAATGTCGTGAGCCGCGACATCGCCCGGCAGAAGCACGATGCGCAGACCGGCAACCCGAATTCCGCCTCGTCGCAGCGCCTGCAGGCCGATGTGCAGCGCAATGCCCGGCAGCAGCAGCGTATCGCCGACGGCGCGTCCTCCGGGGCGCTGAGCACGCGCGAGAGCGGGCAGCTGCAGCAGGGGCAGGCCCATGCCACGTCCCGCCAGGCGCGCAGCGGCGCCGACGGACACGTCGGCGCGGCCGAGCAACGCCGCGTGCAGGCCGCGCAGACGCAGCAGAGTCACCGCGTCTACCGCAAGAAGCACAACGCCGTGGCTGCGAGCGAGTGAGTCTCGCTTGCGACCGTGTGCGGCGGATTCAGGGCATCAGGCCCACTCGGTCAGGCCCTCGGCCGCATACAGCGCCCGCCAGCTCGGGCGGGCGCGCACCAGCCCGGCCAGCGCGGCAAGGTGCGGCCAGTCCAGCGCCGGCCGCGGCATGTTGCGCGACCAGCGCATGAGCATGACGGCGTACAGGTCGAGCAAGCTGAATGCCTCGCCCAGCACGTAGGGCCCCTGCGCGGCCAGGTGGGCATCCAGGCGGTCCCACACCGCCTCGATGCGCCGGCGGGCGCCGGCCTTCACCGCCTCGGCATCCACGTCGCCGGCGTCGCCGGGGTACCACCACAGGCGGAAGGCCGGTTGCAGCGTGTTGGCGAAGTGGAACAGCCACTGCAGGAAAGGCAGGCGCTGCGTGCTGCCCGGAGCCGGTGCGAGGGCGGCTTCGGGATGGCGCTCGGCCAGCAGCAGCGCCTGCGCCGCCGCTTCCGCCATCGGCGTTCCGTCCACCAGCAGGGTCGGCACCAGGCCGTTGGGGTTGAGCTTCAAGTAGTCGGCCGACTTCTGCTGCTTGGCCGCGATGTCGACGGCCTGCAGCACGTGGGCAGCACCGGTCTCCAGCAGTACGAGGTGGGGCAGCATGCTGGCGGCGCCGGGAGCGTAGTAGAGGGTGTACATGCGGACCTGCCGGGTTGGCGCGGAGAAGGCGCGCAGCATACCCAGCCCGCGACCGCGCTGCGCGCCCTGCCGGAAGTCACGGCGTGACCTGCGCCATGCGCTTGGCTTAAACCCTGGCGGCAGCCTGGGCATCCCTGTGGCACCCCAGCCCGCGGAGCACGCATGAAAGCCCCAGTCCTGTTGTTTGCCCTGGCCCTCGCCACGCCCGCCGCTGCCGCCGTGCGCGTGCACCACGTCGACGGCTGCGGTGTGGAAAGCCGCTACGACCTCGCCCTGGACGCCAGCCGCCTCGCCTTCACCCGTGCCGACGCCACGCCGCAGCGCATCGAACTCGAGCGCGGCCACCTGCGCATCGACGGGCGCGAGGTGGCGGTGAGCGAGGCCGACCGGCGCCGCCTGGCCGAGGTCGAGGCCGGTTTGCGCGCCCTGGCGCCGCAGATGCGCGCCATTGCCCGCGATGCGGTGGACATCGCCTACACCGCCATCGGCGAGGTGGCGCGCGCCTTCGCCGGGGAGCGCAGCACCCTGGCCGACACCCTGGAGCGTCGTCACGCCGACGCGCGGGCGCGCGTCGACGACGCCTTCGCCAGCCGTCCCTTCGACGACAAGGCCATCGGCGCCGTCGTCGATGCGACTGTGGAGGAAGTGATGCCGGCGCTGGCGAGCGACGTGGCCGCGGTGGCCGTGAAGGCTCTGCTGAGCGGCGACGAGGCCATGGCTCGCGACCTGGAAAGCCGCACCGCCCAGCTCGACGCGCAGATCGAAGCGCGCGTGGAGACGCAGGCGCGGCAGATCGAGGCGCGCGCCAAGGCGCTGTGTCCGCAGTTCGCGCAGCTGGCCGAATTGCAGGACAGTCTCGACCTGCGCCTGCCCGACGGCGGCCGCCTGGAGCTCCTCGGCGTGCGGCGCTGAGGGTTCGTGCCGGCAGCGGGCGGGGCCCGACGCCGGCGGCTGCATACGAATGCGTGCGGTTGGCGCCGACCCCGCACGCGGCCACAATAGCGCCCTCCGACGCAGCACGGCCCGCCTGGGAGGGCGCATGGCACACGAAATCAAAGTTCCGGACATCGGCAATTACCACGACGTGCCGGTGATCGAGTTGCTGGTCAAGCCCGGCGACACGGTGAAGAAGGACCAGGGCCTGATCACGCTGGAGTCGGACAAGGCGACCATGGAAGTGCCGTCCTCGGTCGCCGGCGTGGTCAAGGAACTGCGCGTCAAGCTCGGCGACGCGGTGTCCGAAGGCGCGGTGATCGCCCTGGTCGAAGCCGCCGATGCGGCGGTTGCGCCGGCGCCGACCAAGGCAGCGGCGGCACCGACTTCCGCTCCCGCTCCCGCTGCACCGGCGCCCGCGCCCGCGGCGGCGCCGACGGTCAGTGCCGCCCCCCTCGCCGAAGCCCGTCCAGGCGTCGATCCCGAGGCGGCCGCGCCGCGCACGCCGCCGGTGCCCTTCGATCCCAGCACGGTGCTGCCGGACAAGGTGCCGCACGCCAGTCCGGCCGTGCGCCTGTTTGCGCGCGAGCTGGGCGTGGACCTGCGCGCGCTGTCAGGCAGCGGGCGCAAGGGGCGCATCACGCGCGAGGACGTGCAGAACTTCGTCAAGGCGGCGCTGGCCGGCGGCGGCGCGCCGCGGGCGGCCGCGGCGCCGGGGGGCGCGGGCGGCCTCGCGCTGTTGCCCTGGCCGCAGGTGGATTTCGCCAAGTTCGGCGAGGTCGAGTCCAGACCGCTCTCGCGCATCAAGAAGATTTCCGGCGCGAACCTCGCGCGCAACTGGGTGATGATTCCCCACGTCACCCAGCACGACGACGCCGACATCACCGATCTGGAAGCCCTGCGTGTCGCCCTCAACAAGGAGAACGAGAAGGCCGGCATCAAGCTCACCATGCTCGCCTTCCTCGTCAAGGCCTGCGTGGCGGCACTGAAGAAGTACCCGGACTTCAACGCCTCGCTGGACGCGACCGGCGAGAGCCTCGTCTACAAGAAGTACTTCCACATCGGCTTCGCCGCCGACACCCCCAACGGCCTGGTCGTGCCGGTGGTCCGCGACGCGGATCGCAAGGGAGTGATCGAGATCGCGCGCGAGACCGGCGAACTCGCGGCCAAGGCGCGCGAGGGCAAGCTCGGTCCGGCTGACATGAGCGGCGGCTGCTTCTCCATCAGCTCCCTCGGCGGCATCGGCGGTACCGCCTTCACCCCGATCGTCAATGCGCCGGAGGTGGCGATCCTCGGCGTATCGAAGTCGGCGATGAAGCCGGTGTGGGACGGCAAGGCCTTCGTACCGCGCCTGATCCTGCCGCTGTCGCTGTCCTACGACCACCGCGTGATCGACGGCGCCGGCGCCGCGCGCTTCACCGCCTACCTGGCGCAGGTGCTGGCGGACATGCGCCGCGTGCTGCTCTAGGCGGCGCGGCACGCGGAGCGGCGCATGCAGCCGGCCTTCGAGGACATCCGCATCGTCGACCTCGACACGCGCCGCACCACCGGCTCGCGCGTGCACGAGTCCATGCGCGTGGTCTACCTGCGCCTGGACCGTGTGCCGCCGGACCGGGAGTGGATCCGCCTGTTCCACGAAGAGCGCGAATCGCGCATCAATCCGCTGCGCTGCGGCCTGTGGATCGAGGACGACAGCATCAGCTTCGATTGCCTGCTGCGCGACGTGGAGAGCGGCCACTTGCCCGACATCCAGCGCTCCATCGACCACGCCAACCGCCGCTACCGCGAAGTGCTGGCGCAGCGCCGGGACGAGCGGCTCGCCTCGGCCGACGGCTCGAGCGACGAGTCCGCGGCGCTGGCGGCCCTGCGCGAGCGCGTGCGCGCCGCTGCCGCCGCCACGCCGGCAACTCCCGTTACGCCCGTCGCGCCCGTCGCGCCACCAGCGCCACCAGCGCCACCAGCGCCACCAGCGCCCGCAGCCGATGCCGCGGACGTGGAGGCCGAGCTGCAGCGGCGGCGCCTATCCCTGCGCGAGCGCTACCGCGCCGCGCTGGCTCAACAACGCAAGGAGAGTTCCCGTGGCGACAGTTGAAGTGAAGGTGCCGGACATCGGCAATTACCACGACGTGCCGGTGATCGAGCTGCTGGTACAGCCCGGCGACACGGTGAAGAAGGACCAGGGCCTGGTCACACTGGAGTCGGACAAGGCGACCATGGAGGTGCCCGCGCCGGTGGCCGGCGTGGTCAAGGCGCTGCGCGTCAAGCTGGGCGATAGCTTGAGCGAGGGCGCCGTGGTCGCGGTGCTGGAGACCGAGGCGGCCGCGCCGGCACCCGCCGTCGCGACGCCGGCGGCTGCGCCGGCAGCCCCCACAGCGCCGCAGGCCGCGGCCGCCACGCCGGCACCCAAGGCCGCGGCGGCGAGCGGACGCAGGGCTGACGTGGAATGCCGCGTCGTGGTGCTGGGGGCGGGTCCGGGCGGCTACAGCGCGGGCTTCCGCGCCGCCGATCTGGGTCTCGATACCGTGCTGATCGAGCGCTACCCGTCCCTCGGTGGCGTCTGCCTCAACGTCGGCTGCATTCCTTCCAAGGCCCTGCTGCACACCGCGCGGGTGATCGACGAGGCCGCCAGCTTCGCCGCCCATGGCGTGAGCTTCGGCGCACCCCGGATCGACCTCGACAAGCTGCGCGCGCACAAGGAAAAGGTGGTGGGCCAGCTCACGGGCGGTCTGGCCGGCATGGCCAAACAGCGCAAGGTGCGCGTGGTGCAGGGCGTCGGTCGCTTCGTCTCCCCCAACGAAATGGAGGTGGCGTCGGCCGAGGGCCCGAAGCTGGTGCGCTTCGAGCAGGCCATCATCGCGGTGGGCTCGCATGCGGTGAAGCTGCCGGGGTTCCCCTGGGACGATCCGCGCATGATGGACTCCACCGATGCGCTGGAACTCAAGGACATTCCAAAGTCACTGCTGGTGGTCGGCGGTGGCATCATCGGCCTGGAAATGGCCTGCGTGTACGAAGCCCTCGGCAGCCAGGTCACCGTGGTGGAACTGCTCGACCAGCTCATGCCGGGCGCCGATCCGGATCTGGTGCGGCCGCTGCAGCAGCGCCTGGCCAAGCGCTATGCCGGCATCCACCTCAAGGTGAAGGTGGCGAAGATCGAGGCGACCAAGGCGGGCCTCGTGGCCACGTTCGAAGGCGACAAGGCGCCGCCGCCGCAGACCTTCGATCGCGTGCTGGTGGCTGTGGGGCGTGCGCCCAACGGCAAGAAGATCGGCGCCGAGGCGGCCGGCGTGGCCGTGAACGAGCGCGGCTTCATCGCGGTGGACCGGCAGATGCGCACCAACGTGCCGCACATCTTCGCCATCGGCGACCTGGTCGGAAATCCCATGCTTGCGCACAAGGCGGTGCACGAGGGCCATGTCGCGGCGGAAGTCTGTGCGGGCCTAAAGAGCGAGTTTGTCGCCCGCGTGATCCCGTCCGTGGCCTACACCGACCCGGAGATCGCCTGGGTCGGCGTGACCGAGGCCCAGGCCAAGGCCGAGGGGCTGCACTACGGCGTGGGCAAGTTCCCGCATGCGGCGTCCGGCCGCGCCATCGGCATCGGCCGCACCGAGGGCTTCACCAAGCTGATCTTCGACGAGACCAGCCATCGCATCATCGGGGCGGGCATCGTTGCGCCGAATGCCGGCGACCTGATCTCCGAAGCGGCGCTGGCCATCGAGATGGGGGCCGACGCGGCCGACATCGGTCTCACCATCCACCCGCACCCAACCCTGAGCGAGTCGGTCGGCATGGCCGCCGAAACCTACGAGGGCACAGTGACCGACATCATCGCGCCCAAGCGCAAGGGCTGAGCCGATAGTGCGCGGAGGTGCCGTCGGGCACCTCCGCGACGGCGGCTCAATACAGCGGGAACAGTTCGGTGCCGCCGGCGACGATGGAATAGTTGCCGCCGGCGTTGCTCTGTGCAGCAAAGAAGGCGAACAGCGTGTACCCCAGCAGGCCATTCTTGGTCTGCGCGTTGGCGCAGGCCTGCTGCATGGTGCTCTGGGCGGTGCTGCCGGCGTTGAACTTCTGCACCTTGGTCAGCGGCGTGGTGATGTAGCTTCCCGCCACCTGGTAGTAGCTGCCGTCGGTGTTGAGTGCCCACTCCCAGGTTTGGTCGCTGCCCTTCTGGAAGTAGCAGGCCACGTAGGCGGCATTGTCCGCGGCCGCGAGCGGCTTGGGGTTCGCGCCGGGACCCTTGATGGAGGCGGGGGCGGCAGGTTCGGCGGCAGCGGCGCAGAGTGCCGCGCCGGCGATCAGGGCTAGGGCAAGGACCGGTCGGACCATGGGATGGATTCTCCGAGCAGGATGGGGTCTGAATGGGGTGATGGCCGCCGCGCCGCGGCAGCCAGGCGGCGTCGCATCTGGAATCAACAAAAGTCCGGATGTGACAAAACCAAAAATATATAAAGTATACCTTTATTTCAATCGTGCGCCTCCTCTGCCCGGCGGAAGCTGCTGGGTTCGTGGCGGCGGCAAGGACTCACCACGGGCGGATGGCATTGACGATGCGAACACTTGGACTGCTCGGAGGCATGAGCTGGGAATCCACGCTGCCCTACTACCGCCTGATCAATGAGGGTGTGCGCCAGCGCCTGGGCGGCCTGCATTCCGCCCGCCTGCTGCTGTACAGCCTGGACTTTGCCGAGATCGAGGCGCTGCAGACCGCTGGCGACTGGGACAGCGCGGGTGCGCGCCTGGCCGAGGCCGGTGCCGCGCTGCAGCGTGCGGGTGCCGATGGGCTGGTGATATGCACCAACACCATGCACAAGGTCGCGCCGCAGGTCGCCGCGCACGTGCCCCTGCCGCTGCTGCACATCGCCGATGCGACCGCGCAGGCCATCCGCGCCGCCGGCCTGGCGCGCGTCGGCCTGTTGGGCACCTGTTTCACCATGGAGCAGGATTTCTACCGCGGCCGCCTTGCCGCGCACGGACTCGACGTGCGCGTGCCCGATGCCGAGGGCCGCTCCCAGGTGCACCGCGTGATCTACGAGGAGCTGTGCCGCGGCGTGGTGAGCGAGTCCTCGCGCCGGGACTTCCGCGCCGTGATGGCCGGCCTGGTGGATGCCGGGGCTGAGGGCATCGTGCTGGGCTGCACCGAAATCGGTCTGCTGGTCGGCGCTGCCGACACGACGGTGCCGGTGTTCGATACCACGCGTCTGCACGCGGCCGCGGCGGTCGACTGGGCGCTGTCCTGAGCGCCGGCCCGGGCGCATCGCCCACTCCGCGACCGCGGTCACGCCCGCCCGCCTCGGTCCAGGCTACCCTAGTGACGTGCCGCAGGGGGCGGCGCCTCATGGTTGCCATCGCGGCGCAACACTCCTGTGCCACGTTCGTCTCTTTCTCGGCGCCGACCAGCCATGCGATCCATCCTCTTGCTTCGATTGCTGCCGCTTCTGCTGACGCTGTTCCTGGCCGATATCGCCGGTGCGCAGAGCGCCCTGGTGGGCAAGCGACTCATCTCGGTCGGCGACAGCGCCACGCGGGCGCGGGACGCCGCCGGCGATCCCGACCGGCTGGACAAGATCCCGGGTGACGAGGCCCAGCCGCCCATGGAGATCTGGACCTACCAGCGCAAGGGCCGCGTGATCACGCTGTGGCTGGTCCAGGACAAGGTGGTGCAGGTCGAGGACAAGCGCGCGGCCGGCGAGAGCCGCGACTGACCGTGCGGACGCCATGCCGTTGCAGCGCGAGCGCGGCGCCGGCATGAATGTCGGCCGAACCGGTGCGTGCCGGTTCAGGCGAGGGCAAGGCGCCCGGCGTTGAGCTTGCGGCTGCGGCACCACGCCGCGCCCACAGGAGCCCACGCCATGACTCTGGTGTTCGAGAACGGCCTGCCCGCCCTGGTTGCCCTGTTGCGCGAGGGGCGCGACTACTACCGCTTCGCTGCCGGCGAAGTGCGCGATGCCGAGGTGAAGCTGGTGTTCGGCTACGCCGCCGACTGCCGCGCCCGACTGCTGGAGGCGCTCGTGGCGGCGCGCCTGCTGCAGCACACCTCGCCCGCTCACGAGCCGCCGCCGCTGGCCGACGGCCAGGGCTACGCGCTGCTGCGCGGCCAGTTCGATCCCGCCCATCCGCAGGCTCAGGCCGCTGCCCTGCTCCAGCGAGAACGCCACCTGCTGCGCCTGGTCGAGGCGGTGTTCCGCACCGAGGGCTCACTGGCGGCGCGGCGCGCCCTCAAGGACGCCTATCCGCACCTCCATCGCACCGCCGTCATCCTGCAGCGCCTGGCGCAGCGTCGCGCGGCGGCGTGACCCAGACGGGCGCGGTCGTTTCGGCGCGGCCGCGCCCTCGCTTCGGCGCAGACGCCTTGCGAGCGGCATGGCTCGCCGTCACGCTGGGGGTTGCTCCCGACGAGTCCGCACCATGCGCATCCGCTCCACCGCCGCCCTGATCGCTGCCCTTGCCGTACTCGCGCCCCCGCCCGCGCCGGCCGTGGAGGGCAAGACCATCGTCATCCCGCCCGGGATGGGTCGCGCCTACGACGAGTTCCATTACGCACCGGCCGTGCGCGTCGGCGATACGGTGATTGTCTCGGGCATTCCGGCCGGTCCCGGCGCGACCTACGAAGAGCGCGTGCGGCGTCTGTTCGAGCGCCTGAAAGCTACCCTTGCCGCGGCCGGCGCCAGCCTTGACGACGTGGTGGAGATCACCACCTACCACCGCGAGCCGAGCGACAGCGCGGCCTTTCGCGCCGAGTTCGACAGATTCGCGGCGATCCATGGCGCCACCTTCCGCGGCGGCTATCCGGCCTGGACCGCCGTCGGCACCACGGCCCTGCTTGCCGACGGGGCGCCGGTGGAACTGCGCGCCCTGGCCATCGTCGGCGCCGGCAAGCGCGTCACGGTGCAGCGCAGCGCGCCGGCGCCGTAAGGCGCGCTCAATGCGGGCCGATGCGCAGATGCACGGTGGCGAGGTAGATTTCGCGCAGAAAGCACAGGAGCGCGCCGATCAGCGCCAGCATGCCGAGCACGAAAAGCGTGCCCGCCACCGCGCCCACGTCCAGCGCCAGCAGCGCCCCGGCGAAGAGGGCGACGATGACCGTGGCAATGAGCAGGGCGCAGGCGGTGGCGAGGCTGATCGCCCAGTTCATCAGGCGCGCGCGCCGCGTCAGGCGCGAGAACTGCTCGTGCAGGGACTCCAGTTCGGCGCCCTGGGCCTGATGGACGCGGTTCTCCAGGCTGCGGCCGCGATCGACGATGCGCGCCAGCCGGCTGGTCAGCACGCCGAGCAGGGCGCCGACGCCCGAGAGCAGGAACACCGGCGCGATGGACAATTGGATGACGTGGGCGATGCTGCCGGCACCGCCGCCGAGACCGGGCAGATCCACCTCAGTGCGCCACGAGCAGGGGCAGGTCGCTCGACTGGAACATCTGGCGCGTTATACCGCCCAGCACCAACTCGGTCAGGCGCGAGTGACCCCAGGCGCCCATGACGATGAGGTCGGCCTGCGCGGCGCGGGCCGCGTCGAGGAGGTCGGTCGCCCTGGCGCTGCCGCCGCCGGGTGCGAAGCGACGGAACTCGGCCCGCACGCCGTGGCGCTTGAGGGCAGCGGCCAGGTCGAAGCGCGGCAATTGCAGCATCGCGCCCGACTCGGCCTCGTTGCCGCCATCGAGCACCAGCACCTGCTCCGCGCGGGCCAGCAGGGGCAGGGCGCCGTGCACGGCGCGAGCCGCCTCGCGGCTGCCGTTCCAGGCCACCAGGACGCGTTCGCCCAGCGATGACAGCTGCGCCGTGTCGGGCACCACCAGCACCGGCGTGCCGGCGTCGAACACGCTGCGCGAGGCCAGACCCCAGCCAACCGGCGCGTCGGGGTTCTGCATGGGGCGCTCCACCACCACGAGGTCGCACCAGCGCGCGGCGTGGACGATCGCGTCCAGCGGATCGGCCAGCGCCACGTGCCATTCTCCGGCGGCAGCATGTGCCTGCAGCAGCCCCTGCCACCAGGCCCCGGCATCGCGGGCCTCCTGGAAGCGGCGGTCGGATTCATGCACCAGCACGGCCACCGTCTCGGGTGAGGTGAACGCTGCCGGTGGAATGGGGGCGACGTACAGCCCGTGCAGGTGGGTCGGCGTGCGCGCGGCCAGCAGGCAGGCGGCACGGGCCGCGGCGGGCTCGCCGTCGTAGCGGCGCAGGTGGACGAGTACGTCGAGCTGGCCCATCGCTTCCTCTCCCGGCAGTGGCGGTGCGCCTAGCTTACGCCGCGGCGCCGGCGATGACCTTGGACACAGGCCGCGGGCTGCGCACCGGCGTAGGGTGTCGGCAACGCACTCGCCGGGAGACTGCGACCATGCTGAAACTCCTCGTGCTCGCCTTTGTCCTCGGCGGCGCCGTCCTCGCGCTGGCCGGCGCCGTGCTGCTGCCCCTGTGCCTGATCGGAGGCGGTCTGGCCCTGGGCCTGGGCGCCGCGGCCGGTATCCTGGTCCTGCTGCGCGGCGTGGCCTGGCTCGTCGGCGGTGCGCTGGTGCCGGCCCTCGGCCTGGCCGCGGCGGTGCTGCTCGTCGCGGTCGGCGGCAGCCTGGTGTTCGGGGTGCTGGTCGGTCTGGCGCCGCTGTGGCTGCCGCTGCTGCTGATCGGCGTGCTGCTGTGGGCGGCGCAGCGCCGAGCGGAGCACCCGGCGGCTGCCTGACCCCCGGCAGCCCGACGCAGGACACTGCGCGCGGTGCGCCCATGGTGCGCCGCGGCGTGCACCGCGGCGCGCTTGCTTCTAGCGTGCCGCGGCCGTCGCGCTCCGGGGGGAGCGCGCTCGGCATCCTCGGGGAGGCGCGGCATCCGGCACGTGGCTGCATCGGCGGCCTTCCCCGCCTTGTTCCATTTCGCATGGGGAGTGCAATCCGATGAATCCGCATATGCGCAAGTCCGTCCTTGCCGTCCTCCTGGCGCTGGGAGGCGCCCTGCCCGCGCAGGCTGCTCCGGCCGATGCGCGCGCCCAGCCGCTGCGTTCCGAGTTGGCGCCGCTGGCGGCCATGGGCGCGTTCGGCAACGGCAAGATGAGCTTCAGTCTGCACAATCCCGGTCGCAGCAGCCTGTTCCTGCTGCGCTGGCAGACGCCCCTGGACGGCATCACCGACGACCTGTTCGAGGTGCGCCTGAACGGCGAAGCGGTGCGCTATGTCGGGCCCCGCTACAAGCGCGCCGAACCGACCGCCGCCGACTACATCGAGCTCAAGGCCGGTGAAACGCGCCAGGTTACGGTAGACCTCGGCGCCGCCTACGACATGCGCGATACGGGCATGTACGAAGTGCGCTTCAAGAACCGCCTTGACGAGGTGTTCGGCGAGCGCGGCGACGCGCAACGCCTGCGCATCGCCGCGGTCGAGCGGGTTGACCTGGTCTCGCCCGCAGCCTACCTGTGGGTCGACGGCCTGCAGGCCAGCGTGGCGCGCGAGGCAGCGCTGCGCAGCCAGGCGCCGGTGCAGTGGACGTCGGGCGTCAACGCGGCCATCGGCTACGTCAGCTGCAGCAGTTCGCGCCAGAGCGCGCTGCCGGGCGCCCTGTCACAGGCGCTGAGCTACGCGACCAACGCATCCAACTACCTCAACGCCGGAACCGCCGGAGCGCGCTACACCACCTGGTTCGGCACCTACTCGTCGAGCAACTACAGCACGGTGAAGAGCCACTACGCCAACATCAAGAGCGCGCTGGGCACGCAGAACATCGTGTTCGATTGCAGTTGCACCGACAGCGGTACCTACGCCTACGTCTACCCGACCCAGCCGTACAAGATCTACCTGTGCGGCGCCTTCTGGTCGGCGCCGAATGCGGGCACCGACTCGCGCGGCGGCACCATCGTGCACGAGACCAGCCACTTCGACGTCGTGGCCAACACCGACGACCTCGCCTACGGACAGACCGCGGCCAAGAGCCTCGCCAAGAAGTCGCCGTCCAAGGCCATCCGCAACGCCGACAGCCACGAGTACTTTGCCGAGAACAATCCGGCGCAGAACTGAGCCGCCACGCGGCGGTGATCGTTGGGGCCGCGGAGCGATCCGTGGCCCTTTTTCTAGCGGAAGTTCGCCGTCAGGAGGGAAGCGCATTTCCGCCGCCGCGACGGCTTGCGTACACTGCCGCCCCCCGTTGCAGCGCCCGTCAGCCCATGGCCTCCCCCACCCGCATCCT
>Ga0208826_1000178_pt1 | contig 73382 bp, 63 predicted proteins | sample AD_UKC115_MetaG_FD_184451 | JGI IMG/M metagenome (GOLD analysis project Ga0208826, IMG submission 184451) | Active sludge microbial communities of municipal wastewater-treating anaerobic digesters from Hong Kong - AD_UKC115_MetaG (SPAdes)... | ecosystem: Engineered > Bioreactor > Anaerobic >... | reverse complement strand
CTTCAGAAGCATCTTCCCTCCCCTTTCATTCTACCGGAAAGGATGGGGGAGCTCAAGGCGGAAGAACCATCCTAGAGGGCTTTCGGCAACAACGCTCCCCGCTCCGTGGTTCCCCCCCATGTTGGGAGCCTCCCCTCACCCTTCCGAGCCCCGGGAGCGAGCCTGCTCTGAGCTTAATAATGGAGCGTCCCTTGTAGAACTCCCCACCTTCTCCCTGACTTCGAGGCTCTTCGGGGAAGCCCTGCTATCCAGCAGGGCTTCCTTAAAAGGGAGTGTCCCTAGTAGTCTCCTGAAAACGAGAGAGTCCTCAGAACGGAAGGATCATCGGACATCGTAACCGAGAAAGGATCTCACCGCCGCGACCATGACGACAAGGTCAAGGAGAAAGAGGAGGAAGAGGGGAAGAGCGGCGTTCTTCACCCTCTCCCTCAGAGACAGCTCACGGAAGACGAACCTTGGACGGTCGTCCATCTTCACGGGGGTATTCCACCAATCTTTTTGAGGATCCTGGGCCCTCAGTAGAGCCATTCTCTTATCCCTGTAAGCCTCGAACTCCTCATGCCACTTCTCCCGGAGGAAGACGAAGCGGTCGTCGTTGTTTATCCCTGTGGAAGAGAGTTCCGTGGCGACATAGGTGAAGGCGGACAACGGCGAGAAGAGGGAGAGAGCAACCGACAGCTTGGTTTGGGCCTTCTCCTTTCGCTCCTGCTCTTTCTCAAGCTTCTCCGCCTTGGCTCCCTGAATACGGTTGGCCTCGGCCCAGGCCTTCGCCGTCTCCTCGGTGAGTCTCTTGTAGGCCTGGGAGTACTCCGGATCGGAAGCGATTCTTCTCTTCTCCTCTTCGGGAGAGAGCCGCTGGAGCAAGATTGGATACTGCTCTTGCATCTTCTTCCGGACCTCTTTGGTGAGTTTCACGCCCAGCTCGTCTCTTTCGGTGTCGTAAATGCGGAACAATTCCCTATCCAGCTTGATCCGTGAGGGGGTGGGAGAGAGAAACGAAGCCACGTAAGGGCTTAGGGCGGGAACCACGAGGATGAAAAAGACCCAGACGAAGAGGGCCGTGAGAATCGAAGAGGAGGATGATTCGTGCCTACAGGAGAGGAAGAGGCCCAGAGTATAGAAGAAGAGGATGTAAAGGAGGGAAGCCACAAGGATCACCCCCAGGGCGAGCCACTCTCGAATCGTCCAGCCAAGCTTCGCCGTAAGGGCGATCCAGAGGGCACCCAGGAGGAGAGAAGCCGTGAGGGGAACCGCTAAAGCGATCAAGCCGCCGACAAGCTTGGAAAAGACAACGGAGGCTCGGGATACTGAGTGGGAGAGAAGGAGTTTCAGCGTCCCCTCCTCCCTTTCCCCACAGAGGCTGTCGTAGGAGAAGATGAGGGCGGCCAGGCTCATGAGAACGTTGATGATCCACGTAAAGTCGGTCAGAGGGAAAACCTGGGGAAGGGGATCGTTATCGAACTCCTCCTGGTTGATCTCCGCGGAGATTCCCCGGATCAGGGCGTGGAAGGGCAAGGGGGCCAAGGAGGGGGCGACAATGTTGTGAACCCGGTTGAAATGGGCGTACTTCTCCATGTAACGCTCGATCTCCCCCTGCCGTCGGGAGTACTCCTCCCTTCCCCTGAGGGTATCGTTGCTTAGGACGACCACCGTCGCGGGTACGACGATGAGAAGCAGAACCAGGGTGACAAGGAAGCGGAAGGAGAGAAGATGGTTGAGTATCTCCTTCTTGATCAACGTTTTCATCATCTCTTCTCCTTAACGAACATCGTAACGCAGGAAAGCCACCGCAGAAGCAACAACGAAGAGGACCGTGAAGAGGGCCAGCCAGAAGAGGTCGAACCAGAGACCTTCCCGAAAGGTCTCCCCCAAGCTCCTGTACCGGTAGTGGAAGGCGGGAAAGCTCACCTCTTTTCCCAGCATCGACTTATCGATAAGACCCTTGTAGACTCGGTTCTTATACCTGAGGACCTCTTCTTTGTAGCGACTCTCCTCCTCGATTCCCGTCCCGGCAACGGCGTTCACCCCATAAACGAAGGATGCCACCGGGGAGAGTCGGTTAAGGCTCTTCGCCACAGAGACAAGCCGCCCAAAACGGTGCCTGTACTCCTCCTCCATGGCGTCCTGTTCATGGTTAACAACATCAAAGTGCCTCCGCCAACTCGAGGCTACTCCTTGTTGTCCCGCTTTTGGATCAAAGTCCCGGATTCCCAGGAGAATCTCCCGCGTCCAGATCTGTTGCCGCTTCTCCGACAAGCCGCGAACGGAAGGAACCTCCACCATTTGACGGGCCGCCAGTGTCGTCAGGTTGGGAAGCAGGAAGACCAGGGCCGCCCAGAGGAAGAGAAGGATCACCAGGGATGTGGCCGCCCTCTTGGCCAACGTGGAGACGAGGATTCCCAGAGAGAGGAAGAGGGCTACGTAAAGGAGAAAGAGGAAGAGCATGAGCCCCAGACGGAGCCACCCCTCCCAAGAGAGAGAAAAACGGGGATCCAGTTGTAGGAGGAGGAGGGCTAAGAGAAAGACCGTCAGGAAAGGGAGGACCAGGGTGAGAAAGTTTCCCACCCATTTGCTCAGAAGGAGTTCTCCCCGGGAGACAGAATGGGAGAGAAGAAGCTTCAACGTCCCCTGCTCCCTCTCCCGACAGACCTGATCGAACCCGAAGAGCAGAGCCGCCAGGGAGAGAACCACCTGTACCGTATAGAGAAGGTCCGGCGTTGGGAAGAAGCGGAAGATAAGGTTATTGCTCTTCTGCCCGGAACGGACGACAACGTCGTGAATATTGATTTCATAGGAACGTCCGATGGACTCGTCCAGCCCTCGGGCCAGAACGGAGAAGGGGTTAGGAGGCGTCATGGTGATGAGGTCTCCGGCGCCTGGACGGATCAGCATATAATCTGCGTACCTGGCGTCAAAATCCCTGTACATGATCCCCATGGAAAGGGCTGTCAGCAGTATGGTCATCAGGAAGACGACGATGAACTTGTAGCTCAGGAGGTTGGAAAGAATCTCCTTTTTCACCAAGGGGGCAATCATGCTCGCCCCCCCCTCTCACCCATGGAACGGGGAGAGCCCATATAGTCGAGGTAGATCTTCACAAGGTCCTCCTCGAAGAGCTCCTCTCTGCTCCTCTCCAACACCAGCCTTCCCTCCTTCATGATCCCCACCTTATCGGCAACCTCTTGGGCCCGGAAGATATCGTGGGTGGACATGAGGATCCCCTTCCCTTCGGCTCGCAGTTCCTTCAAGATGACCTGAAACTCTTCGGCCGCTTTGGGATCGAGACCCGAAGTCGGCTCGTCCAGGAGGATCACGTCGGAATCTTTGGCGATGGCGATGGCCAGGCCGACCTTCTGACGCATCCCTTTGGAGAAGGATTTCACCCTCTGCTCGAAGGCCTTTTCTTGAAGGGATACCCGCCTCAGAAGAGCGTAAACATCCTCCTTGGTCAGGATTCTTCCGCCGAGCTTCGCGAAGAATTCGAGGTTCTGCCTGGCCGTAAAGTTCCCGTAGAGCATGACGTTTTCCGAGACGAAGGCCAGGTGTTTCTTCGCTTCCAGAGGCTCCTTCTCCACGTCGATCCCACAGACAAAGGCCTGCCCCGTGGTTGGCTTCAGGAAGTCCAGAAAGAGGTTGATAGTGGTTGTCTTTCCCGCCCCGTTGGCCCCCAGAAGAGAGTAGATCTGCCCTCTCCTCAGGGTGAGGTGGATGTGGTCAAGAGCGAGTTGTCCGTCTTCATAACGCTTCGACAGATCTTTCGCCTCTAAAACGATCTCTTGGGATATCATCTTTTACGCTCCTTTCCTTGGGTAGCTTGTTTCCTTCATCGCCTCGTCAAGCGGAGACCGAAGACGACGATTCCCGTCAGTACCCCCCCCAGGAGGAGAACCAAGAAGCCGATTCCCCAGAGGGAGACCCTTTCGGAGATGTGAACCCTCACGATCTTCTCCTCCCCCTCAAGATGCCGCTTGTCGGAGTCCCCTTCGCTCTTCAGTTTCGGCTCATAGTCGCCTACGGTCACGTCCGAGGGAGGAACCAGACGGACCGACAAGAGGGCCTCTTGACCGGGATCCAGCGCGGAGATTCCCTCCGGTTCGACCCGGGCTTGCCAGTTGAGAGGAAGGTCGAACCAGAACCTGAGGTTGTTAAGCCTGCGGGTCCCTCCGTTACGGGTCTTGAACTTGAAGGCGACCTCCTCTCCCTTCTTGATCTCATGGTAGAGGTTGGCCGCCTCGATCTCCAGCTTCCCGACTCCCCGGGGAATCAGCTCCAGCTTGACCACTCCCGCTTTCAACGAGGAGAGATCCTCCTGGGAGAGAGGCTTCCCCCTCCCCTTCATCTCTTCCACCCTGGCCGCCTGGGCCTGATCGAGAACCAGGACGGAAAACTCCAGGGGCCGATCGATCTTCACCTGATCGTCGGAGCTCTTAGGTAGGTAGAGCCTGAGCGAGAGGTTCATACTGGTCACGCCCTCGGTGAACTTGATCTGGAAGAGCCTCGCCTGAGTCTTGGGATCGACGAACTCCGCCGAGATCTGGGGGGGAAGGTTGAGGGTCTCCAGTTTAAAGACATTCCCCTCCCCGCTGAACTTCTCCAGAGAGAGGTCGTAGGTGGCCTCTCCTTCAAGATCGGCCTCCTGGGAGAACTGGGCGGAGTTCACCGTGACCATGTTGACACTCACCCCCTTCTGGAGGTAGAGGGCCGTGACTTCGTTCTGGGCGGCGCTGGAAACGGAAACCTCCAGCTTTTCCACATCCTTGAGAAGAAGAAAGGAGACCCGAGCGGGCTTCTCGAGAGACAGAACGGGAATCTTGATCTGGTAGGGTTCGGAGATGATCTCCCCGTTGGATTTCAGGGAGACGTAGACGTCCTTGACCTCCTTCAGATAATCCAGGGGGAAGACCTCCTGGGCCTCGATGTTGAGTTTCTTCAGCTCCATAAGCTCCCGGGAGGAGTAGGAGAGGGTCACGACCACGGATTTTCTCCCCGAGGGCTCCTGGGCCTTGACGGCGGAGAGAACGGCGATTCTCCCTTCGCTCCCCAGAAACCGGATCAAGGCCTCCTGGTAACTCACCTGGGCCTGGAGGTAGGCGGTCTCCTTGGTGACATAGTCCTGTTCGGAGATCAACCCCTCCTTCTTGAGGGCTAATGCCCGCTGATGCTCCCCTCGGCTCTTGGCAAGTTCCAGTTGGGTCCTCTTCAATTGGAGAAGCTTGAGACTCTGGGAGTCGTCCATGGGACCGGAGGAGGGAGAACAGAAGTGATCCTGAGTGACAAAGACGACAACCAGAAGGATCAGAACGAGTATGAGAAGGACGGATTTTTTCATAGGAAGCTCCATGAAAGTAAACACTCAACAAACATGCCATAGCGTGAAGGGCCATCAGATCAAGGTCTCGGGAAAGAGCATCCCCCGCCCACGGGTAAAGCGTTACCCCCTGGCGGGGTAGAATTCTACCCAAAGGCGGGAGACAAGGAGCTCCGCTCCTTGAAGAGCGGAGAGGATTCACCGGAGAGGGAAGACGAAAGCGACTCCTCCGCACCTCAAGAGACGCCGGAGAGAAGCGGAGGGGAGAGAGGAAAGAAGGGTTCTAAAACTTGAGAAGAGAGGCCTCTTCTTCGAGAAAAGCCGACGAGAGAGCCGTCAGGGAACGGAGGGAGAAGAACATCCCCCCTCCGTTCCTTTCCCGGGCCGAACTATTGCTTCAGAAGCTCCTTGACGGCGGCCTCGATCTGTTGGTCCCGTCCCAGGGAGAGAATATCCGGATCGTTCTTCACCTTGATGTCCGGCTCCAGCTGGTTGTTTTCACAGAGAAATCCCTGGGGGGTACGCCATCCACCCTGGGGAATGCCGAAACGCAGGGATGGATCGATCTGCCTCTCCCACCAGACGAAGGTTCCCGTACCGGGAACAGGCATCCCGAGAGTCTTACCGATCCCTCGGATCTTATACTCCACCGGGAAGAGATGGGCGTCGGAGTAGTTCCCCTCCCCCATCAGGACGATGGAGGGTTTGATCCATTTGCCGTCGGGTTCATAACCGATCAGCTGTCCCCGGGGCAGGATATCGAAGACCTTCTTCCCGCTGAGGAAGTCCGAGAGAGGGTCGTGAAGGTTCCCGCCGCCGTTGAAACGGGTGTCGACGATCAGGGCCTCTTTGTCGACGTTCAGCCCGAGGGCCTCCTCTATCACCGTCCGGAAGCTCCTGTCGTCCATGCCCCGGACGTGGACGTACCCGATCCGCCCGTTGGAGAGACGGTCGACTTCGGCCCTCCTGGCCTTCACCCACCGTCTGTACAAGAGCTCGTACTCCATACCACGGCTTATGGGTTTGACCGTCTCTTCCCAGCGCTGTTTTGTCGCCGGGTCGAAGAGGGAGAGCAAGGTCAACTGACCGGCCTTCCGGTTCAACAGCTTGGTGTATTCGAAGGTTCCGTCGAGAGCCTGGCCGTCGATCTTCTCGATCACATGGCCCGCCCGAACCTTGAGAGCCGCCTTGTCCAGAGGCCCGCCTGCGATGACCTCCGCCACCTTCAGACCCTGCCCGGAGTAGCCGTAATCCCGGTAGATTCCCAGAGAGGCGGTCACATCGCCGCTGGGACTCGGAGATGGTGCAAAGTAACAACCCGTGTGGGAGGCGTTTAACTCTCCGAGCAACTCACTGACCATCTCGGCATAGTCGTAGTTGTTGTTGATGAAGGGGAGAAACTTCTGGTAGGTCTTGTAGTAATAGTCCCAATCCACTCCATAGAGGTCGGCGACGACGAACTTCTCTTTGATCTGCCGCCACATGTGGTCAAACATGTAGGCCCTCTCGGCGGCCGGTTGAAGAACCACCTCCCCTCCCAGGGCCACGGATTCGCTCTTGCCGCTCTCGGGGTCGATCTTGGAGACCCTCCCGTCGGCGAGAACGTAGAGAGCCTTTCCATCCTTCGAGAGTTCCAGGAAGGCCTCGTCAGCCCCAAGCTTGACAAGGAGCTTCGTCTCCTTCGTCCTCAGCTCGGTCTGCCACAGGTCATAGCCCTTCTCGAATTGGGCGAGGTAGAAGAGCTTGTCACCGCTCTTGGACAGAGCCGCCCCGGCAATATCCGCGGAGGCGATGGTAAACCTCGCCTTCCTCTGATCGATTCCTTCCAGCTCGAAGAGAAGCTCCTTCTGAGGCTCACCCTTGAGCTCTTTCTTCCCCGTTTCGGCCTTGCCCTTCTCCTCTTTGGCCTTTTCCTCCAACTCCTTCACCAGCGTGTAGTCGGACTTGGAAAGGCGAAAGCGATCGTAGGCCGCCCTGGTAAAGAACATCCCGTAGATGTCGTAGGTCACCGCAGAACCTGAGTAGTTGGCCGCCCCGTCACGGGTTCCCGCCCAGTACATCATGGTTCCGTCGATTCCCCAGTTGGGGCTGCCGTTGTAGAAGCCGCTCTTAGTCAAGTTGATTACCTTCCCCTTGCCATCGGCGGAGACGAGCCCGATCTGACCGGTGAAGAGGCGCACGTAACCGAACCGAACCAGGAACCACTTCCCATCCGGACTCCAAGAGTACTCCTGATCTCCGTCGGCGTAAGAGTAGTTGAGTTCGGCGGGAAGAACCGTCCTGGTCTGCTTGGTCGCCAGGTTCAAGACCTTGAGAACGACACGGTTTTCCAGATAGGCCACCTCCTTCCCGTCGGGAGAGAACTCCGGCTGAAATTCCTCGGCCGGCGTGGCCACCAAGGGAGTCTCCTTGAGCAGTGTGGAGGCGTAAAAGTAGGGCTCCTCCTTCCTCACCATGGAAACGGTGTAGATATCCCAGGTGTTCTCCTTCTCCACTGCGTAGGCAAGGGTACGCCCGTCCGGGCTGAAGCTGACACTCCTCTCCTGCCAGGGCGTCTGCGTGATGCGTTTGGAAACGCCTCCCTCAACACTGCTGACAAAAATATCGCCTCTGAAAACGTAGGCGATCTCCTTCCCGTTGGGGGATACGCGAATCTGGGTGATTCCCCCGCCGACGGGAAGGATTTTATCCAAAGCCTGACGCCCGTCCTGGGCGACACGGATCTCGACTCTTTGAGGATCCTTGTTCTGCGAAAGCGTATAGATCTCTCCATCGTAACCGAAGCAAAGGGTGCCGTTGTTGGCACGGCTCAAGAAACGGACCGGATTCTTGGTAAAATTGGTCAGAGAAACCGATCGCCCCGGCTCCTTCAGAGAGCTTTTGTAAACGTTGAAGGAACCGCTCTGCTCGCTCAGATAGTAAAATTCCTCGCCGTTACCGTCGAAGAGTGGGTTGCGGTCCTCTCCAGGGAAGGTGGTCAAGAGCGTGTTCTTCTTGGTCTTGAAATCGTAGACCCAGATGTCCCTGGTCACAGAAGAGGTGTGATGTTTGCGCCACTCGCTCTCGTACCCTTTCTGATCGTGGTAGATGATCTTATCCCCCGCCGGGTTGACTGTCGCCGAAAGCGCCGGGTTGGTCAAGACAAGACTCACCTCTCCTCCGGTGACAGGGATTGAGTAGAGCTCTGGCAAGCCCGCCACCGGGAACTGGGCATCCGTGACAAGGTCCTGCCGTTGTGACGAGAAGTAGACGAGCCGGTCGTCGGCGCTGAAGCTGCTGGGGATGTCCTGGCCCGAACAGTTTGTCAACCTTCGCGCCTCACCTCCCGAAGCGGAAACGACGAAGACGTCGAGACTCCCGTACCTGTCAGAGGCAAAAGCAATCGTCTTACCGTCATGGCTCCAGACCGGAGCGGAGTCGTAGGCTTCGCCGATGGTCAAGGGGAGAGCCTGACCGCCGGTAACGGGAACCTTGTAGATGTCCCCCTGGTAGCAGAAGAGTATGGTAGTGCCGTCGGGCGAGATCGCCGGATAGCGTAGCCAGAGAGGCCTCTCCTGGGCGTTCAAGGAGAAGGCGGTGAACAAAAGGAGAAGAAAAAAGCCGAACTTCGCGAAAGGATAGGGCGCATTTTTCATCGAAACCTCCACTCGATTGTTCTTCTAGATACATACGGTTTTTTCCACAGAAAGTTCCCTTGAACGCCGCCCTCCCCAGGGAGAGTCGGAAAGCCTCGGAGGATAGCTTCTCCGAAACAGAGCCCCCCCCTCTTGTCTTTCGGCTCCTGGAAGAGGTAAGATGAACGATGGACATCGGTTTAGGGAAAGCCACTCCCGCAGACGCTCTTCTCCCCCGTCAGCTCCTCAAGGAGATTCAGCAAGGATTGGCTTCCATCGAAGATCTCGACCAGATCGTTCTCAACCTTTTGGGAAAGGTCAAGGAGCTCCTCGGTGTGAGCAAGGCAGGGCTCCTTCTCTTGGAAGAGGAGAGTGGACGCTTCCTCTGGAACCACGCCTTGGGATCCCCCTCCCAGCCGGGTTTTTTTCTCACCCGGGAGACGGCCTTGATCCGTTGGCTCCGGGTCAACGAGAGCCCCCTGGTTGTGGAAGAGACGCCGGGACTGGCTCTCTCACTCCACCCCCAAGAGCTCTCTCTGGTCGAAGAGAGAGGGTTTGGGATCTTTCTCCCCATTACCGCCATGAACCGCCTCATCGCGGTTCTCATGATTTCCGAGATCGGCGCCAAGAAGAGGAACGAGCTTCTGAACAACCTCTCCCTCCTGACCCCCCATATAGGTATCGCCCTGGAGAACGCCTTTCTCCTGAGGGAGCAGAGGGATCGGTTCAAGAGAATGTCACGAGCGGATAGGTTGGCCACAGTCGGCGAACTCGCCGCCGGAGCGGCCCATGAGATCCGCAACCCCCTGACCGCTATCAAGTCCACCCTTCAGTATGTCCTCTCCCGAACCGAGGGGACCGCAGAGAAGAGGCTCCTTATGAACGCCTTAGAGGAGAGCGAAAGGATCGCCAAACTCCTCTCGGACCTCCTCGCCTTCGCCCGTCCCTCGACGCCTCAGCCCGAGACCCTTCTTCTCAACACCCTTCTCGACTCCTGTCTGGACATGGTCCGCTTCACGGCCCAGAGACAACGGGTGGAGATAACCTGCCGCTTCCCCTCCCCCTCCCCCGCACTCTGGGCCGATCCCTCCCTGATCAAGCAACTCTTCCTCAACCTGCTCCTCAACGCCCTTCAGGCCATGCCTACAGGGGGGAAGATGACCCTTTCGGTGGAGGCTCTGGAAGGAAAGAGTGTCCGGGTCACCCTGGAGGACACCGGTGAAGGAATCCCCGAAGAGTCATTGGAGAGAGTCTTCGACCCGTTCTTTACCCTGAAGAAGGGAGGTACGGGCCTGGGCCTCTCGATCTGTTATACCATCGCCCGTAAACACGAGGGGAACATTGAGATCCGAAGCCAGCAGGGAAAGGGGACATCGGTCATCGTCACCCTCCCCCTCAAAGGCACCGGAAAGGAGTGACTCTCTTGGGAAAGATTCTCATTGTCGACGACGAGAAAGGGATTCGGGAGATCTTCTCCCTCCTGCTCGAGGAGAGGGGGCACACGGTCAGGGAGGCATCCAGCGGAGAGGAGGCGCTGACGATCATCCCCCTCTTCTCGCCGGATCTGCTCCTCCTGGACATGAACCTGCCGGGAATCTCCGGAATCGACCTTCTTGAGAGGGTGAAGAGAGAGTTCCCCAAGACGAGCGTGATCATCATGACCGCCTTCGGAAGCATCCGTAGCGCCGTAGAAGCAACCCGCTTAGGGGCCTACGATTACCTGGAGAAGCCCGTGGACAACGATGAGCTTCTCCTCCTGATTGCAAGGGCCCTGGAGGTGAAAGAGCTGAACCGCCGCGTGGAAGAGCTTCAGGAAAGGCTTACAGAACCGGTCTCCCTCAAGAGGATCGTCGGAGTCGGACCGAAGATGCAATCGATCTTTCAAGCCCTGGAGAAGGTCGCCAGGGTGGACGGCACAGTTCTGATCACCGGTGAGAGCGGTACCGGAAAGGAGCTTGTGGCAAGGGCCATCCACCACTCCTCCCTCAGAAGGGAGGGACCCTTCGTCGTCGTCAACTGCGGAGCCATACCACGGGAGCTGGTGGAAAGTGAATTCTTCGGCCACACCAAGGGAGCCTTCACCGACGCTCGAAACGACAAGCCCGGAAAGTTTGAGCTCGCTCAGGGAGGAACCCTCTTCCTCGACGAAGTGGGTGACCTGGCCAGCGACGCCCAAGTCAAGCTGCTCAGAGCCCTGGGGGAGAGGGAAATCACCAGAATCGGTGGAACGAAGACAATCCCCGTGGATGTCAGGGTCATCGCGGCAACCAACAAGACCCTCCACAATGAGGTCAGGGAAGGCCGTTTCCGGGAAGATCTCTACTGGCGGCTCGCCGTTCTCTCTCTCCACCTCCCCCCCCTTAGGGAGAGGCCGGAAGAGATCGCTCCCTTAGCCCAGCACTTCCTGGAAAAGTATGCCCTTCCCCTGGGAAAACAGTTTCGGGGAATCTCTCCGAGGGCCCTGGACCTCCTGGAGGGTTACCGCTGGCCTGGAAACGTCCGAGAGTTAGAGAGCGTTATCTACGAAGGGATGGTCTTCGCGGAGGGAGATCTCCTCGACGGAAAAGACCTTCCCGAAAGGCTTTGCGCAACCGATTCCCCCTCCCAGGAAGAGATCCTCCTGCGAAGCCCCCTCGAAGAAGCGGCCTGGGAAGCTGAAGCCTCGGCCATTCGCAACACCCTCAGGGCCACCGGCGGAAACCGGACCAAGACGGCGGAACTCCTGGGAATCAGCCGAAAGACTCTCTTCAACAAGATGTCCAGGTACGGCATCAAAGAGGGTGCCGAGAAGTAGGAACACCCGGAGAGTCCCAACAAAGAGGCCTATCGGGGGCTCTCTTCCCCTCCCTTCTTCTCCACCTCCCCGGAACCGCCGCACTCATCGCACTTGGAAGGATCCTCCCCGCAACCCCAGAAGATGACTCCCGTCCCCCTGCACCGCAGACACCTCGTCTTAGGCCTCTCCTCTTCTCTCCCTTCTCTCTTCTCTTCGTCCATGGGCTCTCTCTCCTTAAGGGCTCCCGCCTTCAACCGATGGAGCGGGAGGTCCGGAAACGGTCTATCGCCACGGCCATCACGATGATCACGCCGATGATGATCTCCTGGATGTAGTTCGGCCACCCCATCATGGTACAACCGTTGCGGAGAACCGCCATGATGAGGACCCCTATCAGGGTTCCCAGGATGCTCCCCTCCCCTCCGTTCAAGCTTCCACCGCCGATGACGACAGCGGCTACAACATCGAGCTCTGTTCCGTTGGCCACGGTGGGGTCCCCGACGGTGAGACGGGAAAATTCCATGACCCCCGCGAGCCCTGTCAGGAGTCCTCCCAGGGTGTAGAGAACAACCTTCATCCGGTTCACCGGAACCCCACAGAGCCGAGCGGTCTTCTCGTTGGAGCCTATGGCGAAGGTCCACCTCCCGAAGACGGTGGTGTTGAGGAGGATCGCCGCGCCCACTCCCAGAAGGAGGAGAATCCAGACGGCGGGGGCGAAGACCAGCCAGGGGGGATCGGGGAAACGGCTCATGAGGTTGTTGACCCAGGAGAGAGGGGCATCGATCTTCTGATTCCCTGCCAACCATTTAGCGCTCCCTCTGGCGATTCCCAACATCCCCAGCGTGACGATGAAGGGGATCACCCTCAGGGTCGTGATCAGAAGGCCGTTCAAGAAGCCGATGGCCCCGCTCAGAAGGATTCCGCAGAGGATCGCCGCCCAGGGGGAGAGGCCGCTCTTGACCGCCAAGGCCACCACCACGCTGGAGAGGGCGATGGAAGAACCGACAGAGAGATCGATGCCGCCGGTGATGATGATGAAGGTCATCCCTAAGGCGCAGAGGCCGACGATCACTGACTGGGTGAGGATGCTGCGGAAGTTCCCTCCCCTGAGAAAGCTCTCCCTCACCTCCGGAACCAGGGAGAAGAGAAGGATAATGAGAATCAACCCCAGGAAGGGCCCCAACCACTGAAAGATCTTGATGTTCCCGTTCTTCCTCATCGCTTTTTCTCCGAAAGGCTCTCACGCCCCACCGTCGCCGTCAGCAGAAGGTCCCGTTCGTTCCACGCCGACGCCTCCCTCTCGGCGACGATCCGCCCCCGGTACATCACCACGATCCGATGGCAGAGGGGAAGGAGTTCCGAGAAGTAAGAACCCGCCACGAGGACGCCCCTCCCTTGAGAGGCGAGTTCCCGAATGATCTTGTAGATCTGCCCCTTCGCCTTGATATCGACCCCCCGGGTCGGCTCGTCTAGGACAACGATGGAGGCCTCGGCGTTCAGGAGCCTGGCGAAGGCGACCTTCTGTTGGTTTCCCCCGGAGAGCTCTCCAGCCGGTTGTTCCAGGCTTCGGAAGAGGACGGAGAGCCGCTTGAGAAATCCCTGAACCCGCTCTCCCTCCCTGCCTCTCAGAATCCACCCGCCCCCTTTGACATACTCCCCCGAAGGGATCAGGGAGACGTTCTCTCTCAGGGAGAGGGCCAGGGCCACTCCCTCCTCTTTCCTGTCTTCGCTGAGAAAGCCCCACCCCTCACGGGTGAGGGCCGAAGGGGCCTCCGGCAGGGGGCCATGGGGTCCCTCAACGACTCCCCCCTGCCTGGGGAGAAGTCCAAAGAGTGTCCGAAGAGCCTCGCTCTTTCCGGCCCCCACGAGCCCGGTGATCCCCAAGATCTCCCCCTCCCGGAGTGTCAGGTTCAGAGGGTGGGGAAGAAAGGGGCCCTGGAGGTCCCTCACGGTCAGGAGGTTCTTGCCCGTGCAGGGCGGTGGAGGAGGCAACGCTAAACCCTCGAAGCCACCGACCATCATCTCCACAAGGCTCTCTACGGAGCTGTTCCCCACTTCTCCCCTTCCCGAAACGGTTCCATCCCTGAGAACGGTGAAGCCATGGGCAACCTCTTTGATCTCCTCGAGGAAGTGGCTGATGTAGACCACCCCCACCCCGCTCTCGCTCAGCCTCCTCACGACCCTGAAGAGAACCTCCGTATCCCTCTGGGAGAGACTGCTTGTGGGCTCGTCCATGATGACGATGTTCGCATCCGCCAAGAGGGCCTTGGCAATCTCCAGAATCTGCCTGTACGCGGGGCTGAGCCTTCCGACGGGAACGTCCAGAGGGATGTCGCCGTGTTCCAAGAGTGAAAGAACCCTCTCCGCCTCCGCCTTCATCTCCCTCTCCAGAAGAAGCCCCGCACCCCGGCTCCTTTCCCTTCCCAAGAAGAGGTTCTGCACGCCTTTCAGGTGGGGGGCTAGGTTCAACTCCTGGTAGATCATGGCCACCCGGGAGCGGTCCTTTCCACTGGCCCAGGGGCGGAAGGAGACTCCGTTCCAGAGGAGCTCCCCCCCGTCGGGAGCCAGGTCTCCCTTGAGAATCTTGACCAAGGTGCTCTTCCCGGCACCGTTCTCGCCGATCAACGCATGGACGAGACCGGATTGGACGGTCAAGGAGACATCCTTCAGGGCCTGGGTGGCACCGAAGCTCTTCGAGAGAGCCTTGACTTCAAGGGTGAAGGGCACGGCCATGGAGCCTAGAGGTAGGGAGTCAGGTCGGGAAGGAGAAGAGCCTTGACGTTGGGATCGTTCATGTTCTCTGGTGTCACCAGGGTCGCCCCCGTGTCCACCCGAGGAGGATAATTTCCCTTGCGGATGTGGGCCACCAGGTTCTTGACCCCTTCATACCCCATGCGGAAGGGGTTCTGAACAACCAAGCCGTGGATGTGCCCCAACTTGAGCCCTTCCACGAGTTTCTCGGAGCTATCGAATCCGACGAACTTGATCTTTCCGGCCAACCCCGTGTCTTGCAGGGCTCTCAGGGCGCCGAAGGTTGTCGATTCGTTGGGACAGAAGATCCCCTCCACCTGGGGAAAACGGTTCAGGAGGTTCTCCAGGAGCCGGTAAGAGACTTCGGTGGTCGCCCCTCCATACTGGTCTGAGGAGAGGAAGAGGACCTCAGGGAAGCGTCTCTTCATGGTCTCCTCAAACCCACGCTCCCTCTCCTCCGTGGAGGCGGAGCCCTCCATGTGGCGGATCAGGAAGATCTTCCCCTTCCCCTCGAGCAGAACCCCCAGCCGTTCGGCCGCCAAGACACCCCCCCGGTAGTTGTCGGTAGCCACAAAGGAGACAGGGTCGTTTCCACCCAAGGAAGAATCGATGATCACCGTCGGAATCCCCGCCCTCTTAGCCTCCGCGACGGGCCTCATCAAGGCTTTGTCGTCCAGGGGGGCCAAGACGATTCCATCGACTCCGCGGTTGACGAAATCCTCAACCAACGTCAGCTGCTGGTCCCGGTCGTCCTCTTTCTGGGGACCCTTCCAAACGATCTCGACGCCGAGCTCCCGAGAGGCTTTGATCGCACCGGCGTGTATGGACTTCCAAAACTCGTGGGTCGTTCCTTTGGGGATCACGGCGATTCGAAGTTTTTCCCTCCCTTTCTCAGGAGAGGGATGGCAGGAAACCAGAAGGAGAACCAACAGGGGGAGGATTCCTATCTTTCCGAGGCTTTTCATTCTTTTCATTACCACACCGTCGGCAACCGTGTCAACGGATTCGACCGCTAAAGGTTAAGTCTCAAGCCGGCTTCCAAGGCGGCTCCGCCACATTCGATTCTCCGGCCCTCCCCCTTGGGGGAGAGACCCACCCAAGATCCCTGAAGGAAGAGGGCGAGCCTGGAAACGAAGGGGTACTCCCCCCTCAACCGCGCCGTCCAACCCCACCCCTTGAACCGCTTCTCCTCATCCATCCCCCGCTCCTCCACCCATCCGTAGAGGGGAGCGGCCCCGAAGAAGAGTCTTCCCCCCCCGGGAAAGGGAATCACTCCCCCCAGCCCCAGGGCCACGGTCAGGGTTTGCACTTCCAGAGGGAACCCCTCCTCTGGAAAGAGAGGCTCTTCAGGAACCGAGGTCCCCCTCTTCTTTCCCCCCTGGAGGTGGAGAAAGAGCCGTACCGAAGGGGAGACCCTCCTCTCTGCACCCAGGAAAAACCGGGGTTGATAAGATCCGTAAAGAAGGCGGTATGGGGACGAAGAGGGATGGTACACACCCGCTCCCATCAAGAGGGAGAGGGTCTCGGCCCTCAGGGGGAACGCGGCCAAGAGCAAGAGGAAGAGGAACCTCTTCATGGTTGTCCCCTCACGGTGAGAAGGGTGGAGGGGTTGCTCTCCCTCCCCTGCCCATCGATGGCGGTCACCCAATAGGAGAGGGAGAGGGAGGTGGGGAGCCCCCTATCGGTATAGGAATCCCCGTTGAGAGGTTCTGGGGTAAGACACTCCTGAGCGCCTCCGGCTCGACGTCGGTAGACTCGGTACCGGTAGGCGCCCTCCCCTCTCCAGGAGACCCGAACGCTCCTCTTGCGGAGGAGAAGCCCTCGCTGAATCTGACTCTCCAGGGCTAAGCCTAGGGGCGGAGGAGGCTCCGAAACGGGCTGGACCATCTCGGCGGCAACCGCGACCAGGGCCCGGACGCTTTCGGTGAGGAAAGAAAAATCCAGCGTTCCCGAAAGGTCGCCCACCTCGTGGTAGTTGGGATTAGAAGGCTCCACGTCTTCAATTCCGCAGAGGGCCGAATAACCGTAGTCCCAGAAGGGAGCGTGGTCACTCCACTGAAGCGTCGAATCCTTATAGGTTACCAAGGGGAGCGAGGTGTAGAGGGCAGCGGCCCGAGAGAACCTTTCCGCGAGCCATAGGGAGCTGTCGTCGACGATCAGGTCCAGATCCTCCGGGGCGCGATCCACGTACCCGACCATGTCAAAGTTGAGGACCCCCAGGATCCGTTCCGACCTCCGGTAGGCTTCGTAAGCGTGGTGCTCACTCCCGTAAAGGCCCCACTCCTCCGCCGAGAAGAGAACGAAGCGGAGGGAGATATCGTAAGGATGCCGGGAGAGAACCCGGGCGGCCTCAAGGATCGCCGCCGTCCCGGAGGCGTTATCGTCGGCTCCGGGAGCCCTCTCGAGGGGTTTGCCGGAGGTGGAGTCGTAGTGCGCCGTCAGCAGGAGAGTATCCTCTGCCAGGTTTCTTCCCCTATGGAAGGCGACGACGTTCCGCCCCCTATAACCGAGCTTGCCGAAGGTAAACTCTTCGAAGGAGACCTCCAACCCGTAGGATCGGAGCCTTTCGGCGAGATAATCTGCGGCCTGATCGCAGGAGGCCGTCGACGCATAGCGGGTGGGAAAAGACTCCAGAGACTCTACCGTCTCCTTGAGATTCTCCCCGGAGACCTCTTGGACAATCCCGCTCAGGAAGTCGCTTTTCCGGTCTGGGTCGAAGGTATCCGGAGTCGGCGTGCCCTCTGTTTTCTGGAGCGCCTTGGGAAAGAGACGGCGGAGTTTGACTGGAGGGGAGAGAGAACCCTGCAAAGAGCCCTCAGGAGACCAAACCAGAGAGACCCCATCGCTGAAAGAGGCGACGACCCTCGGTGAGGGTCCCTTCCGGGGAAGGGAGGCCGGGGAGAGGATCAGATAGTAGGCGCCTCTGGCCCTGTAGGTTTCCAGGAGGTCCCAGTTCCAACCGCTTACGTTGCTGCGGTTCGGTCGGGGTGGCGTCCCAACGACCAAGAGCCCCTCGTTGACGACTCCCAACAGTAACGTCTTCTCCGGAAGGGAGGAGGGCCTCTCCTCCCCCGTAGGGGTCAGAAGGGCCACATACCGGGAGGAGGCGAAGAGGGAAGGGGCTTGGAAGAAGAGTAAGCCTGAAAGAAGAGAGAGTAAGAGGAGCCTCTTCCCTTCCCCCTTTGTTCTCCCCTTAGTTGAGAGGACTCTCGTTGCCCCTCTCGTCCACACAGGAGATCACATAGTCCCAATCCAGGTAATCACCGGCGGTAACGTTCTCGTCCCTGTACTCCTTCGTCGAAGCGTTCACTTCCGCCACCCTGGCATAAGCGGAACTTCCCTTCCTCTTCCGGTAGACTCTGTAAAGGGAGACGGGAAGCCCCAACCTCTCGTTGAAGGGGTTGTTCGCCCAGGTGACGATGTTCAGGTAGCTCTTCGTGAGAAAAGCTCTGTCGGCGATGGTTTCAACCTTCACGTCCACGGCGGGAAGAAGGATGTTCCTGGTGTAGTCGTAGAGGGAGAAGAGAATCGAGGAGCTGGCCTCCCGGTTCACCCAAGCCGTCCAAAGGCCTCTCTTAGTGTCCAGGAAGGAGTCATAGGGCCACCCGGCGCGGTCGCCTCCGAGGAGATCCACGGGGTTTCGGTCGATCCACTGACCGTTCTTGTAGCGGAGCAGGTTGATTCCCAGGCCTTGGGTCTTGTAGGTGAAGAGGAACTCGTCGCCGTAGGAGAGCCAGCGGCTGAAAAACTCCCAGTGGGGGGCCACCGGGATGGCCGCGATGGGGTGATCCTCCAGAACATGGGAGTCGTAGACCAGAGTGTTCCCCTTCCTCTCGAAGGCTATGTAGTTGTAGGTGCCCTCCTGGTACCAGGCGAAGGCCATCATGGCCTTGTCGTTGAAGGCGGAGACGGTGGGAAGGAAGTGGAACCCCAGGTACCCGGAGGTCACCTGTTCGGTCCAGAGGATGTCGTAGGTCGAAGGATCGAGCAGGGCGACGACGACGCGGAGCTCCCAATCGTCGGTGACAACCTCCCGGTGGTCCTCCTTGTAGGTCAGGTAAACGTACCCGGTCATATCGTCAACGGTGACGTAGGCGTCAGTTTCGGAAAGGTCACCGTGGGGTGCCATGACAGCCTTCTTGTCGGAGAGTTGAAAGGGTCTCCCCTCCGCCTCGTCGGTTCGGTTCAGAACCGTCACATGGTTGGGCTTGAACCCTTCCGGAGGGTTGGAGATGTTGATCGCCGGCCTCCAGGTGCCGGACTTCATCACCTTCAGGAAGACATCCTTGTTGATCCCTCCCGTATACTCGTCGTAGGCCAGGAGGAGGTCGTCGTTGAAGGTGTTGGCCGTAAGAATGGGCCTTTCAACCTTCCCGGCTCCGATCTTCTGGGGTGTGGTCCAGCTCTTCGTCGACGGGTCGAAGGAGGCGTAGTAGAGGCCCGCGTCGACTTTATGGATGTCGAAGCTCCAGATCGCGTGGAACCGACCGTCTTTGGTCACAGCCATGTCGGTGTAGAAGATCATGGTCTTCAGGTAGGCGCTGTAATCCTGCCCGGGAATCGCGGCGGGGCCGACGAAGGAAGATCCGTCGTGGGCCTTGTAGTAGTAGGCCATTCCGGCATAGGAGTTGCGGTAGACGACCATGAGATCGCCCAGCTTGTTGACGGCGATGGCCGGTGCCTCGTTGCTACCGGAGAGATCGGGGACCTTTGTCACCGTCAGGGCGGCGGAAAGGTTCAAGGAAGCGGAGAAGAGGAAGAGCAGAAGAAGAAAGGGCAGGGATCTTTTTCTCATAAAAACCTCCTGGAATTCTGCCCATTATACTGTTAAAGGAGGAAAGAATCAACGGGGAGGGCTCTGTCTTCCCTTGGTGATCCCCGGATAGAGTTTTTCCATGCACTCGGGGCAGAGGCTGTGGCTGAAATCGGCTTCTGAGTGGTCTCGAATATAGACCTCCACCTGTTGCCAGTACCCGCGATCGTCCCTGATCTTCTTGCAGGAGGCGCAGATAGGAAGGAGCCCGCTCAGGGCCTTGACGTTCCCAAGAGCCTGTTTCAACTGAAGGATCAGAAGGCTCCGCTCCTCTTCCACAAGCTTTCGGGAGGTGATGTCCGTGTGGGTCCCCACCATCCTCAGGGGCCTCCCCTCGCCGTCCCTGGCCATGACCTTCCCCCGGGCCAAGACCCACCGGAAGTTCCCCTGACCGTCCAGCAAACGGTACTCCGTGCTGTAGAGAGGAGTCTCACCGGCGAGATGGCTCCTCTTCTCTTCCTGGACTCTGGCGAAATCCTCCGGATGGATCCGCCCGCTCAACTCCACCTCTGCGATCAGGCACCCCTCCTCTCCCAGGTAGAACATCCTCCGCCATTGGGTGGAACAGAAGACCTTTCCGGAGGGAACATCCCAGTCCCAGACACCGTCACCGCTCCCCTCCAAGGCGAAGAGCCACCTCTCCTCACTCTCCCGGAAGCGCTCTTCCGCCTCTTTCCTTCGGGTGATATCCTCCAGGGTCCCGTCGAAGTAGAGCAGAGAACCCCGGGAATCCTTGACGGCCCGCGCCGAGATGGAGGCCCATATGGGCCGGCCGTCCTTGCGTGCCATAAGGATCTCTCGGCTTTTAATCTCCCCACCGGCGATCAGCTCGTTGGAGTACACCCCCCGATCCAGGGGCCGGAAATAGTGGTCGGCCACAGGCTTTCCCAACATCTCCCGCTCGGACTCGTACCCGAGGATCCTGACCATGGCGGGGTTGGCCATGAGAAAGACCCCCTCCTGGCCGGGAGAGCTCCGGAATATTCCTACCGGAAGGTTCTCGGTCAGGGTTCTGTACCTCTCCTCGCTGACCTCCAGGGCGGTCCAGGCGGCCCGGGTGTTGATCGCCAGGGCGATCTTCCCAGAGACAAAGTTGAGTATCTCCTTGTCCTCTTCTATCAAAGGCTTGTCGGCGGAGTAACTCTGAACGACAAGAACCCCGATGCTCTTCCCCTCGGCCCTGAGGGGAACCCCCAGCCACGAGACAGAAGGAGTGCCTATGTCCTCGACCTCTCCCGCGGCGACAAGCCTTTTGACTTCGGCATCATCCGCCAACAAAGGCACCCCTGTCCGGAAAACGTACTCGGTGAGCCCCCTTCCCATTCGCCTCGGCTCCGGAGGTAGGTCGTACTGGTCAACGTAGTAGGGGAAGGAGAAGCACTCCCCCTCCTCCTTGTAGGCGATGAAGAAGTTTACCGTATCCAGGAGCTCGCTCAGAGCCTTATGAATCTCCCGGTAGAGATCTCTCAGGGAGTGGGAGGTGTGGGTCGCCTGGGCTATGCGGAAGATAGCCTGCTGAACCTGTTGTGACCGTTTCTCAACGGTGATGTTCTTCAGGATTCCGAAGAGACCCTGGACCCTCCCGCTCTTTCCCTTCAAGGGGATCATGGTGGCCAAGCCCCAGACGGGCCTTCCTAAGGGATGTCCTATCCACTTCTCTTCGAACGTGACGGTTTGTCCGGACTCCATGGCGGACTCTTCGAGGCCGAAGAAATGGCGGGTCGTCTCGTTATCGACGACCTCCAGGAGGGTCTTCCCTTTGAGATCTTCGGGGCTCTTCACTTTCAGGAGCCTGGCCAGGGCCATACTCGCCTCCCGAAAGCGCCCCTTCCTGTCGATGACGAAGAGCGCATCGGGGCTGAAAGTAAAAAAGGCTTTAAGCAAACGGCTCTCCCGTTTGAACAAGAGGAAGAACTCCTTTTCGTTTAAAACCGATTCGTCAGACTTTCCCTTTCCCTCTTTCAACGACCTCTCCTTCATGCCCCCACCGTCCTTTCTGATGTGATTATACCCCCACCCGGCGGAGTCATCAACAAGAGGTTGATAGACACGCTCCCCGGTGGTAAGATCGGCACTATGCAGCGCGCCCTCTTCGCCGCTCCCCAAGGAGGATCCATGGTCGACAAGAGCACATCAAACCTGGAGCACTTCATCATCCGCCAGCAGAGGCTCCACCCCGAGGCTACCGGAGAGTTTTCCTCCCTCTTTTCCAACATCACCTTCGCCTCGAAGATCATCTCCCGGGAGGTGAGCAAGGCAGGGCTTGTTGAAATCCTCGGGATGACGGGGAAGACGAACGTTCAAGGGGAGGCCGTCCAAAAGCTGGACGCCTTCGCCCAGGAAACTATTGTCAAGATCATGATGAGAGGGGGGACTCTTTGCGTCATGGCTTCAGAGGAACAAGAAACGGTGATCCCCGTTCCCGAGCCCTACACTCGGGGGAAGTACGTCCTGGTCTTCGACCCCTTGGACGGGTCCTCCAATATCGATGCCAATGTCAGTATCGGCACCCTCTTCGGAATCTACCGCCGCAAGACCATCTCCACCGGGGAATGCACTCCTTCAGACGTTCTCCAACCCGCAAAGAGCCTCGTCGCCGCCGGCTACATCGTTTACGGTTCATCCACCATGCTCGTCTACACCACAGGGCAAGGGGTCCATGGTTTCACCCTGGACCCTTCTGTGGGAGAGTTTCTCCTCTCCCACGAAGAGATTGAGATCCCCAAGAGGGGTTCCATCTACTCCTGCAATGAGGCGAACTTTCCCCTCTGGAGCGAAGGGGTCCGCCGTTATGTTGCAGATTTTAAAGCCAAGCCGGAGAGGCAGGCCAAATCCCGTTACATCGGCTCCCTGGTCGCCGATTTTCACCGTACTCTCCTCTACGGCGGCATCTTCCTCTACCCCCGGGACAAGAGGTACCCCACCGGCAAGCTCCGACTCCTCTATGAGGCCGGTCCTCTCAGCTTTTTAGCCCAGCAGGCTGGAGGGAGGGGAAGCGACGGGGTGAAACCGATCGTCGACATTGTTCCCGACAAGGTTCATCAACGCACTTCCCTTTTCATCGGCAGCGAAGAGGACGTCCTCGAAGCAGAGGATTACATCAAACGCTTCGGCGATTCCCTCTGAGCGATCTCCCCCGCCAAACCCAACCCAAAGAAGAGCAATCTGAAGAGGAACCACCCCGTCCCTCCCAGGAGAAGGGTCGACCCCAAGAGAAGGAGGGGGAAGAGCCTTCGAGCGCCCCTCTTTCCACCGTCACGAAGAGAACCTGCCCAAGCTCCTGAGAGAAAGGTAGCCACAAGGAAAGGAACCTCTTTGAAGAGTTCGGGACCCGAAAAGAGAAGGGCGACGAAGGCCCCGGAGAGGGCCGCAACCCGGAAGGCCTCCCCCGCTCTTCTCCTCAAGAATCTCCCTCCTAAAACAAGCAGCAGAGGCCAGAGGAAGAGAGGCCAAGGCGGAGGGCTGTCACCCCTCTGGCGCCTCGGAAACCATGCCTTTCCCCTGCCCTCCTGGGACTTCTCCAGAGAGGAGAGAAGCCCATCCAGGGGAGAAGGAAGGGGCTCGTAGATCGGCTCGACCCTGGTCACGCTCAACGGGGGGTTCAACCCTTGGGGAGTCAGCGTGCCCAGTAGACGCCCGTTCCGCCATAGCGCAAGGGATCCCTCTTTCAGGACGGCCCAATACCGCCCCTCCCTCCCCTCCCCCATCCTGGCTTCCCCTTGCCAGAGCCGATGGCGCCTCTGAACGCCCAGGATCAAGAACCAGAAGAGCAACGGGATCATCAGGGAGAGGAGAATCCGTCGGTTTCTTGGGAGAAAGAGGATTGTCCAACCGAGCAGAAGCGCTCCCAGGGCTCCGGCGCTCATCCATGTTCCAAAGCGGGGGAGGAAGAGACACCCCAACAGGAGCCCCGCCGTGAGGAATCCCGCCCTAAGGGCCGCACCGTTCCCATGACTGCCGGAGAAGGCCCCCTGGTAGAAGAGCATGGAGAGGAAATAGCAGAGAAGGGTGAGAACGAAGAAGAGGGGAGAGAGCACCACGACTCCCCTTGAGGATGGGCGGAAGGCTTCGGCCGCCAAGAAGAGAGAGAAGAGAAAAAAGCCGTAACCGAAGAGGAGGGGAAGGGCCCCGTCAATCCGGGGGAAGAGGGTGCCTCTCTTGCGGAAGAGAAGGGCAAAAAGCGGAGGGAGAAAACCAATCAGGAGCGCAAGCCACGGTTGCAAGCCCCAGGCGGCCAACTCTCGAAAGAGGAGAACCCCTCCCGAGAGGGAGAGAAAGGAAGCGGCAAAGGGGAGAGTTTCCACGTCACACCGGATGAAAGGTTAACCCCGCTCCCCCTTCCTGTCAACTCTTGGAAAGAGGTTTGCTCTCTGTTAGAATAGAGATCATTCGAAATTCAGGAGGAAGAGTATGGGTAAAGTTGCCCTCGTTTCCGGCATCACCGGTCAGGACGGATCCTATCTGGCCGAACTTCTCTTGGAGAAGGGCTACGATGTTCACGGCATTGTCCGTCGTTCCAGCAGTGTCGCCAGCAGACTCCGTATAGATCCGATATACGAAAAGGCGAAGGCCGAGGGAAAGACCATGGTTCTCCACTACGGAGACCTAACCGATAGCTCCTCTTTGATCAAGGTCATGGGGAAGGCTCAACCCGATGAGATCTACAATCTTGCGGCCCAGAGCCATGTGAGCGTCTCTTTCGACACACCGGAGTACACGGCCAACGCCGATGCGGTGGGAACGTTGCGATTTCTCGAAGCCATCAAGGAGCTGGGTCTCGAAAAGAAGAGCCGCTTCTACCAAGCCTCGACCAGTGAACTCTACGGCAACACCAAAGAGGTTCCCCAGAGGGAGACGACCCCCTTCGAACCTGCCAGCCCCTACGCAGTGGCCAAGCTCTACGCCTATTGGATCACCGTCAACTACAGAGAATCCTATAAAATTTACGGCTGTAACGGTATCCTCTTCAACCACGAGAGCCCCCGGAGAGGGGAAAATTTCGTCACCAGAAAAATTTCCCTGGGCGTGGCGAAGGTTGTCCTCGGCCTTGAAAAGACTCTCTCCCTTGGCAACCTGGACACGAAGAGGGACTGGGGCTTTGCGGGAGATTACGTCGAAGCCATGTGGAGAATCCTTCAGCAACCCGAGCCTGACGACTACGTCATCGCCACCGGTGAGTCCCATTCGGTCCGGGAGTTCGTGGTCCTGGCCTTCCGGGAAGCGGGGATCGAAATCCGCTGGGAAGGGGAAGGGGTCAACGAGAAGGGGATCTGCAGCAAAACCGGGAAGGTGATGGTGGAGGTCAACCCCAAGTACTTCCGTCCTCAGGATGTCCACTACCTTTGGGGCGACTACTCCAAGGCGAAGAGGGTCTTGGGATGGGAGCCTCGAGTCTCCTTTCACGAACTGGTCCGGATGATGGTCAACGCGGACATGGAAGAGCTCAAGAAAACGATTAAATAAGTTTTATTCCCTACGAAAAAAGGGCCCCGGAGGAGACTCCGGGGCCCTTTTTCTTTTGGAAAGCCTCTATCTCTCTTCCCGAAGAACCTTTCCCTCTTTGATCCAATGGAAAGGCGCAGATTTTCGAGCGGGGCCGTTCCCTGTAGTCGCCTCAAAGGGGAACCCGAGGGCGACGGCGTAAGCCGCCTTGTACCCTTGAGGAAGCTCCAGGAGCATCGGAGCCTCGGGGGAGCTCAGGAAACCCCTGGCCAGCCCTACCCAGCACGAGCCAACGCCCAGGCTCCAGGCCGCCAAAAGGATGTTTTCCACCGCCGCGCAGAGGTCCGCGTGGGGATCCACCGCGTTCTCCCGATAGGAAGCGATCAGAACAGTAGGAGCCCTGTAGAAGACGTGAAAATCCGGGTTGTTCCCCAGGTCGACCATCCACTTCGTCTCACTTCTCCGGAGGGCCTCCTTAGAGGCGACGCTGATCCGGTCCATGAGTTGCCGGTCCTGGATGAGGGTGAAGTGCCAGGACTGGTCGTTGCAGGCGCTGGGAGCCCAGTCACCGGCTTCCACGATCGCCCTGAGCGTCTCATCGGGAATCTGTAAATCCCGGAAGCGGCGGACACTCCGCCGCTTCCGGATCGTATCCAAAACAAGGTTGTCTATGGTCATAGAGCTTTAAGCCTTACATCACCGCGGTCGGCGGAGCAGGCTCGTCTTTGTCTCCAGCCTTCTTGAGAGGCACCAAGATCAAGTAGGCCGCCAAGATGGCGAAAACGGGGATAGCCAGCCAAGGAGCGATCTTCGACAGACCCTGAATAGCCCAGAACTGGTGGGAGGAACGGAAACCGACCACGGCGGCGATGAAGAGACCAACCAGAGCCTCTCCGGCGATCAGTCCGGAGGCGGCAAGGACACCGGCGTTCTCGACCCGCGCCTTCTGAGCCTCGTTGTAATCTCTCTTAGCCACCTGCTTCTGAACGAGTCCCTTGATAAGACCGCCGACGAAGATGGCGAAGGTGGTCTCCAGGGGGAGGTACATACCGACGGAGAAGAGCATGGGGCTCTTGACCCGGATCAGAATCAAGGCGATTCCCATGGCGATTCCCACCAAAACCAACGGCCAGGCCATCTCCCCGCCCACGATTCCCTGGGAGAGAGCGGCCATGAGACCGGCCTGAGGGGCGGAGTAGGTCTTCCCGCCGAAGCCACCGGCGGCGCCAAACTGGGCGACATCGGAGGTGTGCATCATATAGAGGGGCCAGAAGAGGAGAAGCCCGGCCACGAAGACGCCGATGATATCACCGATCTGCATCTTCCAGGGAGTACCGCCGAGGATGTGCCCGACCTTCAGATCCTGGAGCATCTCCCCCGCGACGGCGGCCGACACGCAGCCGACGGCGGCGACTCCAAGAGCGGCCATGACACCCTGTTTACCGGCGATACCGGCGATGACCATGGTGAGGGCCGCCACGATCGTGGTCGCCAGGGTGAGCCCGGAGATGGGGTTGTTGGAAGAGCCGATGATCCCCACCAGGTTACCCGAAACGGCGGCGAAGAAGAAGCCGGTGATCAGCATGACGACCCCGGCCAAGAGGGCGCCGGAGATGGCATGGGTGAAGTAGAAGTAGAGGGCCAGCATCAACGCGAAGACGGCGACCAGCCCGATCAGGACGACCTTGAAGGAGAGGTCCTTCTGGGTACGGGCCGTGGCGGCCTCGGCGGTGGCGGATTTCTTCACGTCCGCGACTCCCCTCTTGATGCCCAGGACAAGGTTTTTCCTCATCTTCCAGAGGGTGTAGCAGGCTCCCACGAGCATACCGCCGACGGCGATAGGCCGTACGATGAAGCGGTAGAGGTGGCTTGTCAGGAGGGCCCACCCTTGCGGAGTATCAACATAGGCGCCAGTGGAGACCAGGTTGGGACCGATGAAGAAGACCAGGAGGGGAACGAAGAGTCCCCAAGCCATAAGCCCCCCGGCGAAGTTGAGGGCCCCCAGTTCCGGGCCGATGATATAACCGACGCCCAGGTAGGCGGGGGTGGCCGCTGGGGCGGAGAAGGTTGTCATGCCGCCGGTGGCGATCCCTTTGGCATCCTCTCCCATGCCCAGTTTGAGGAAGCCTTTGGCCTTCCCCATGGCGATCTGAAACTCGTTGGAGGCCCTGAAGACGCCCAAACCGTCCAGGAACTTCAAGAGGGCGCCGACGCCCATGGCCTTGAAGAGCTGCATCGCCGCTTCGGCGCCGCGCTGTCCGGCCTTATGAATCTCCGAGGCGGCCACTGACTCCGGAAAAGGCAAACTCTCGTCCTCGACCATGACCCGGCGAAGAATGGTCACGAAGAGGATCCCGAGGATTCCCCCCAGGATCATGAGACAGGAGGCAAGAGCGTACTCTTTCAGGAGGGATGTCTTCTCGAACTTCCAGTATCCGAGGATGACGAAGGCTGGAACCGTGAAGATCGCCCCTGCCGCGACAGATTCCCCGATGGAGCCAACGGTTCTGGCGATGTTTTCCTCAAGAATGGATCCCTTGAAGAGCTTGAGGATGGCCATGCCAATGACCGCCGCGGGGTAAGTGGCGGCGATGGTCATTCCGGCGCGAAGGCCAAGATAAGCGTTGGCCGCACCGAGGATGACCGTCATCACGAGCCCCAAGAGCAGGGCCCTTAATGTGAACTCCTTCATATCCGTCTTGTCGGGTACGAAGGATTGTTTCTTTTGATCTGCCATCTATTCCTCCCAAAGATGTTTGATTAATGACTCTTGAGAACTTCGTAGATCGCTTTTATAAGCTGTTCCGGTCTGAGAGGCTTCTTCAGATAGTCCGAAGCGCCCAAAGTCAGGGCCTCCTGAATATCTTCCTTCCCTTGCTCGGTGGAGAGCATGATCACCGGAATCTGAGAAAAGTCTTCGGTCTCTTTCAGCTTGGCCAGAAGGTCCATGCCGTCCATGTTGGGCATATTGACATCGCAGACGATAAGATCGATCGGGTGGAGGGTCATCAGGTTCAAAGCTTCGAGTCCATCGGAGGCTTCAAAAATCTGACCTTTAAAGACCTGTTTAAGGGCAATCTTCACCATCTTTCGGATCACCGGAGAGTCATCGACCAACAGAAAATTCATTCTTTGCCCCCTTCGGGTTTCTGATAGACCATGACACCTTTCAAAGGCTTGAGCAGGAAGAGGTTGCTGACCTTGAAAAGGGTATCCGTCATGCCTAAAAACAGGTATCCTCCCGGTACCAGAGAGTCGTAGAGGTGCTTTGTGACTTTCTTCTTCGATTCCAAATCGAAATAGATCAAGACGTTCCGGCAGAAGATGATGTCCATCCCCCTCATGGTCCCTGTCTGCTGGGGGAGAAAGAGGTTGATGATGTTGAAGGTCGCCATCCGCCGTATATCATCACACAGCTGATACCCGTTCTCTTGCTTCTTGAAGTACCGACTCTTCAGGGGCTCCTGGGTGTTGCGAAGGTCCGCGTCGTTGTAAAGACCTTGCCTGGCACGGGCGATCACCTCCGTGTTGATGTCGCTCCCCTGTAGGGAGAAGGAGTTTTCAGGGTTAATGAGGCCCTTCTCCTTCAGCAACAGTGCGATGGTGTAGATTTCTGAGCCGTTCGAGGAGGCGGCGCTCCAGATCCTGACGGAACGAGGGGAGAAAGATCTCTTCTTCCCGAGAATCTCGGGGAGAATGGTATCTGTGAGGGCGTTGAGCTGGGGCGTCTCCCTGAAGAAGTAGGTCTCGTTAACCGTAAGGAGGTTGTAGAGGTCCTTCAACTCCTCGAGAGCCCGTCGGTCGAACTTGAGGTAGCTGATGTAGTCCCTGACGGATTGAAACTTGGACTCCTCGATCTTCTTGAGAATCCTCCTCTTGAAGAAGGTCCATTGGCTTCCCTCGAAGGAGAGACCCGTCTGCTCATAGAGCAGTTGCCTTACTTGAAGCAGCTCTTCATCACCGACGTTATCGAGTTTCATGGCTCTTCAAAAATGGTTTCAGGAGTAAGGAGTCGAGCTCTTCCCCTTCCAAGCCCTCCAACCACTCTTTCATCTCCCTATCCTCCTTTCGGCGGGCGTACTCCTTCAGGTGAAGGTATGCTAAGGCTCTCAAAGTCGGCGAAGGGTTTTGAAGGATCAGTTTAAACCTCTCTATGACTTCACCTCCTCCCATCTCCCTGAAGAGGGCGAGGAAGAAACGGTACTCCTTGTTGGAGCGAAGGGTATCGGCCACCGAGAAGATCTCCTTCTCGAAGCGGGGTGCCAGGGTCAACATGTAGGCCTTCAGGGCGGCAAGAAAGGAGCGGCGCTCGGTCATAATCGCGTAAACAAGGTTGGACGACCAAACGCCGAGGCTCTGAAAACTCCGGATGATGGTGGCGATGAAGAAGTCGGGAACCTCCCGGGCTTGACTCTTGAGAAGGCTCTCGATTTTTCCCTGAACATCGGCACGTCCCAGCTTGGTCAAGATCAGGAGCGACTTGTCCATGAGAAGCCAGTCTCCGGTCCTGTTAAAAATTGTGAAAACCCGTTCTTCCACGTCTCTCAGGAGAGTCTCCGGATAGTTCAGGAAGGAATCCAGAAGCACCGCCAGGAGAAAGTCATCGGAGGAGTCGAGGTAAGGAACCAGGAAGGGAAAGCAGTCGGGACAGCTCTGCTCCCGGATGTTCTCTATGATGGAGTAGATGAAGCCCTCCTCTTTTCCCTCTTGAAGAAACCGCTGAAAGTTCTCTTTCACCTCCGGGACCTTGAAGGAAGAGAGGGTTTTGATGAGAAGGGAGAAGTTGATGTCCAGCGTCGGGTCGAGAAGGGGAAGAAGGTAGCCCGCCGCGCGGCCGTCGCCGATCCTTCCCAGGGCCACGATCGCCTCCTCCTTCACCTCCTGCTCCTCATCGTTGAGCGCCGAGGCGATTGTGGAGAGGCTCTCTTCGTTCAGTTCCTCCCGGTGCTCGCAGAAGAAGTAACCGAGACTCCGCAGGGCCATAGCCCGAACGAGGGGGGAGGGATCGTTCAAGAACGCGTTGGCCCGATCCCGGATAAAGGGAGAGCGCATCACCCCCAAGGCCCTCAAGGCCATGAGTTTGAGGGGCTCCTTCGGCGAGAGGGAGAGATCCTGCAGACTCTTCTCCATGAGCGGTCTCCCTCCCATGAGGAAGGCCAAACCCTTGAGAAGGGCATTTGAAGAATCCTCCAGGAGTTCGAGGAGCCGAGGGAAATCTTCGGCCTCAAGAACCTTGTTCCCCTGTTGAACCGCAATCTCCTTGAGCTCGTTCTCTCCCTTGACCATGAGAGAGCAGAGAAAATCTCTGTTCAATCCTCCCCGAAAAAGGTGGTATCTCAACAGGGAGAGCCGCCCCGTAAGCGTCTTGGAGGGGTTCAGAATTTCCTTTTCAAGATCGATATCGACGACTCCGTCGGAGAAGAGCAACTCTTCAGCCTTCTCGTTGGTCTCCTCCCGGCAGAGAAGAGGAAGGAGACGGGAGACGGGGATAGGCAAGTGAAACCACTTGTTCAAGGACAAGGCCCTGTTGATGTCCTCGTCGGAAACCTCCAAAATCCTTGAGAAAAAGGCCTCCACATCAAGCGATTCCACGCGCGCCTTCGCCTCCCCTTGGAGCCAGGCCAGAAGCTCAGGCAGATTCTCTTGGGAGAGGTTGGCCTCTGTCTCCTCCATGATCGAAGTCAAGGCCGAGAGGGTTTGAACGACGATATCCCCGTCTTCGTGGGTGAGAAAGGGGATCAAAGGTAAGAACCCACGCTCATCGGCGATTTTCCCGATGGCCTCTATGACCGGAAGCAGGAGAATCTCCCGGTCCAGGAGGCTCAAGAGAGTGGGTATGGCGTAGGGATCGCCGATCTGGCCGAGGGCGACGATATAGGGGATCTTGTCCCAGTCGCCCTCCCTCTCCTTCATCTTTTCGGTGAGAAGCTCCGCCTCCCTTTCCGCCTTCAGCTCCCCCAAGGCCTCGATGGCGCTCTCCCGAACGTTCTGATCCGGATCGTCCAAGACCTTGAGGATCTCGTTGATCGTCCCCCGGGCCTTGATCATGCCGAGGGTGTTGAGGGAAAGGATGCGTACATCCACGTCCGGACTCTGGAGGTTCTTGACCAAGAAGGGGATGACCACATCCCCCCGGTTGTTCATGATGGACCGGGAGGCGTTTCTCTCCTTGGCGCTCTGAGACTTCATCTTCTCGATCAGGAGTGGAACCTCCACCTCCGAGATGATGGGGATAAGAGCCTCCACCAGGGCGTTGCGGACCTGCCAGAGGGGATTTTTCAAGGCTCCGATCAGAAGGGTGCGCGCCTCGGGATCATCAATCTGGGAGAGCACCTCAATGGCCATGAGAGCCTCTTCAAGGCTCCCCTCCTTCAGATAGGTCGCAAAAACTGCCAGTTCCGGGTTTTCGCTCATGGCTCTCCCTATTATTTGCCGACGATCTCCTTCGTGTCCCGGGCGATAACCAACTCTTCGTTGGTCGGGATCACGAAGATCTTGACGGAGGAATCCGGGAGGGAGATCTCCGCCTCCTTCCCACGGATCCCTTCGTTCTTCTCTTTGTCGAGGTGGAACCCCCAATTCTCAAGCCCCTCAACCGAATGCTCCCGAACGAAGTTGGAGTTCTCTCCTATCCCTGCGGTGAAAACCAGGGCGTCCACGTGGCCGAGAACGGCCATGTAGCTTCCGATAAAACGTTTCACCGTGTGACAGTACACGGAAAGGGCCAGCTGACACCGCATATCGCCGGCATCGGCCTTCTGCTGAAGGTCCCTCATGTCGCTGGAGACACCGGAGAGCCCAAGCATACCGCTCTTCTTGTTCAAGATGGAGTCCACCTCTTCAGAGTCGATGCCCAGCTCCCGGATCAACACCAGAGGAATGGCCGGATCGATATCCCCGCAGCGGGTTCCCATGACGAGACCGGCCAGGGGGGTGTAGCCGAGGGAGTGATCGTAACTCTTTCCTTGACGAATCGCCGTGATAGAGGCGCCGTTCCCGAGGTGGGCGGTGATCAGGTTCACCTCTTCGGCAGGTTTCCCCAAGAGGGCGGCCGCGCGCTGGGCTACATAACGGTGGGATGTCCCGTGGAAGCCGTACTTGCGGATCCGGTACTTCTCGTAATACTCGTAGGGGATGGCGTAGAGAAAGCTCTCCTTGGGCATGGTCTGATGGAACGCCGTATCGAAGACGCCCACCTGGGGGACCTTGGGAAGAACCTTCAGAATCGCGTTGATCCCCATGATGTTGGCGGGGTTGTGAAGGGGAGCCAAGGGGATGCAGTCGTTCAGCGTCTTCATAACCTCTTCGGTGATAAGCGTCGAAGAGATGAAGTACTCTCCCCCGTGAACAACCCGGTGGCCTACCGCGTCGATGGCCTCGATACTCTCAATGACACCATGCTTTGGGTCCGTGAGCAGGGACAGGATCAAGTCGACCGCATGGACATGGTCGGGCATGACCTTCTCTATAACGATCTGTTGGTTGTTGGCATCGTGTTTCACTCTGGATCCGTTGAGTCCGATTCTCTCGGCCAACCCTCTGGCCAAGACGGTCTCCGTCCCCATCTCCACGAGCTGGTACTTCACCGACGAAGAACCGCAATTCAACACTAAAATATTCATTACGACCTCCTCTTTTGGGGGGAACGACCTCCCCTAAAACTATTGTAACAGATTCTTCCAGAAAGAGAATAGTTCCCCCCCTTCCTTGAACTTCACCGCCCTTTCTGCTATAAGTAATCGAAATTGCTGGGGTGGCGGAATTGGTAGACGCCGGGGACTTAAAATCCCTTGGGCTCGCGCCCGTGCCGGTTCAAGTCCGGCCCTCAGCACTCACTTCTCTCACCGCTCTTTTCAAAGAGGGCGACATCCGGAGAAGCCTATTGCTTTTCCCGTCTTTCCCTTCGCCTCTTCCCTTCAAAGGCGGACGATTCCCTTGAGAGAGAAGCCTTTGGCAGACCTTCGTCTCTCCCCCTTTGACATCTTTGCCGGAAAGGACTAACCTTCAAAATGAGCCCTTCCAAGGAAGAGAACCCCTACTGCTCCCGTTGCGGACACCCTGTAGAAAAGCGGTTTCTAGAAGGAAGAGAGAGACGTTACTGCCCGCAATGCACGCGGATTCTCTACGACAACCCCGTTCCCGTCGTTACGGCGGTTGTTCTCAAGGGACCCCAGGTTCTCCTGGTCAAACGGGGCATTGAGCCGCGCCGGGGCTGGTGGTCTCTCCCCTCGGGGTTCATCGAAGTGGGAGAAAACGCTCAGGAAGCCTTGGTCCGAGAGATCCTGGAGGAAACCAGTGTCTCCATTGTCAAGGTACGCCCCCTCCCCTCCCTCTCACAAGAGGGTGTACGTTATGCCTCCATCCTCATCCTCCCCTTCCTGGCGGATTACCTGAGCGGAACGCCTCTAGGAGGCGACGACGCCGCCGAAGCCGCCTTCTTCCCCCTCTCCGATCTCCCGGAACTGGCTTTTCCCTCTCACCGCCTTATTCTCGAGAGCGCCCTGGCCTCCCTCTGACCTTTCTCCCTTCCCTTTTCGAGGCGAATCGGGGTACAATAGAAGGATGATGAAGATACTCAGACGGCTCCTGGGGATTCTTGTTCTCGTCTTTGTCTTTCTGATCAACCCTTTCCTGGACGCGCTCAAGATCAACATCATCCTTGTGGTCATCTACATCTGTTTCCGCTCCGCCGCCTTCCTCCTGCGCAAGCTCCTCTGGAAGATCAAGAACAAGCTGATCCTCTCCTACCTCTTCATCGCCTTCGTTCCCCTCGCCTTGGTGGCCATTCTGCTCTTTCTCCTCTCCTCGGTCTTCATCACCCAGTACGGGAACTACATCGTAGGACGGAACATCTACTCCCGCTTCCACTTCATCAAACGTGTGGCCAAGGCAGGGCAACTCGAGAGGTGGGGGCTGACCACCTTCGACGCCCCGAACCTCAAGAAGAACTTCCTCCAGGACCTCGACAAACGGGAGAAGGTCAAGGAGCCGGAATTCGGCCTCCTCACCAACGACAAGAAGCTCTACTACTACTATTACGACCAAGAGGATCAGAGGCTTTTCGGGGATGAGATCGACGCGGCGACGCTGACAAACATCCGGGACGCCAGCCTCTGGATCCCCGAGTTCAGGATCTACTTCTCCTCTCCCCTAACGATCACCCTCCCCAAGGAGCAACTCCCCCATCCGACGGGTCTCAAATCTCTCCTCTACTTCAAGGGTTTCTCCAGGATGGACATCCTGGATCTCGAGAGCGGCCGAAGGCTTCCGGGGGTGATGAGCATTGTCTTCGACTTCGGAAGAATCTCCCATAAGTTCAACGAATACAGCCTGACCGACTCCCTGGAAGAGGGCGGCAGTCGGATGATGTACATCATCGCCCTCTCCTTCACCATCTTTTTCCTCGTCCTCTACCTCTTCTCCCTGGTCCTCGGTTTCTTGCTGGCCCGAAGCATCACCTCCTCAATCTACAACCTCTATACGGGGACTCTGAAGCTGAAGGAGAAAAACTTCAACTACCGGATCACCAAGATCCGCTCCGACCAGCTCGGCGAGGTCGCCCTCTCCTTCAACGCCATGGCGGGAAGCATTGAGCGCCTCCTGGAACAGGAGAAAGAGAAACAGCGGCTCTCCAGAGAGCTTGAACTCGCCACGAAGATGCAGAAGAAGCTTCTCCCCCGTGGAGACTTCGACAACAACAGAATCGCGATCTCCGGATTTTCCGTCACCGCTCAAGAGGTGGGTGGAGACTTCTTCGATTTCTTCCCCCTCTCCCCGGACGAGGTCTTCTTCACCATCGCCGATGTCTCCGGAAAAGGGATGCCCGCGGCCTTCTACATGGCCGAAATCAAGGGCGTCATCCGCAGCTCCATCTGCCTCGGAAAAGACTTGACTCAGACGGTTCCCTACATCAACGGCCTCCTCTACCACTCCCTCGAGAAGATCAGCTTCGTTACGGCCGTGATCGGGATCGTCGACCTGAAGAAACCCTCCCTCCGTTTCATCCGATGCGGTCATCCTGAGCCCCTTCTCATCGAGAAGAACGGGAAGAGCCGCCTTCTCGGTTCGGAGGGAATCGCTTTGGGCCTGCAAGAAAACATGGTCGGGCTCTTCCAGGAAACCGAAGTTCCTCTCTCCCCTGGCGATCTCTTCCTCCTCTACACCGACGGCCTCTCGGAGATGCGGAACGAAGAGGGTGAACTCTTCGGGAAAGAGAGGATTCTCTCCCTCTTCCAAGATGCCTCCGGAAAGGAGGCTGCGACCATTAAAAAAATGGCCAAGGATCGAATCATGGCCTTCTTGGGGAACGAAGAGATCCCCGACGACATCACCCTTCTGATGATAACGGTAAAAGAAAATGCAAAGTGACCAAACCATAAGAGAACTCGAACGCAGCATCGGTTACACCTTCCTCAGGAAGGATCTTCTCCGCCAATCCCTCACCCACAGCTCCCTCAAGTCTCTTCAGGAGAACAACGAGGTTCTGGAGTTTCTGGGCGATGCGGTCTTGGGGTTTTACCTCTGCCGCCGCCTGGTGGAGGAGTTTCCCTACCTGAACGAAGGGGATTTGAGCAAGCTGAAGGCCATTCTCTCCTCCCGAAAGCACCTCTTCGAAATCTCCCGAACCATCAGCCTAGGCGACTTCCTCTTCCTCGGCAAGGGGGAGAAACAGGACCGGGGCGGAGAGAAGATGAACATCACCTCGTCGGCCTTCGAAGCGGTCATCGCCGCAGTCTTTCTCGACGGAGGGCTTCCCAAGGTCGAACTCTTTCTTGACCGCTTCTTCGACCCCTTCTTCGAACAGCTGAGGGAGAAGAGGATCAAGATCAACGACTACAAATCCGAAGCCCAGGAACTTTTCCAGAAGGTTTGGGGAATGGCTCCGATCTACCTGGTCGACGAAGAGCACGGCCCAGACCACGACAAGCTCTTCACGGTCGTCATGGTAGGGCCGAACAACAACAAACTCGTCGAGGGACGGGGACGGACGAAGAAAGATGCGGAACAGACCGCCGCCAAACTCTACATCCAGCAGCTCTTCCCCGACAAGAACCGCATGGACTTCGACGCTTTCTTCATCGAGTTTTCCGAAAAGGAGTAAGGAGGAGTACCGATGGCAATCAAAAAGAGTCTTCACGCCGTTATGCCTGAGAACGTCACCACCGCAAAGGGGACTTCAATCCGTTGGCTTCTGGGTCCCCGGGACGATATGCCGAACTTCTACATGAGGGTCCTCGAGGTCGCCCCAAAGGGAGAGATCTCCCTTCACAGCCACCCTTGGGAACACGAGGTCTTCGTTCTGGAAGGAAACGGCGCCCTCACAGGCGAGAACGGGGAGCTCCCCCTGACCAAGGAAGAGATCGTCTACGTCCCCGCCGACGAAAAGCACGGTTTTCGCAACACAGGCAACGAAGCCTTCCGTTTCATTTGCGTCATCCCCAAGAGCTGAAACCCCTCCCCTTCAAGAGGTTCCAATTGACAGACCCTAAAGATTCGCTCCAACAACTTCTCTCCATCATGGCCCGGCTCCGCTCACCCGACGGATGTCCCTGGGACAGGGCCCAGACCCTGGAATCCCTCAGGGCCAACATCATCGAAGAGTCTTACGAATTAGTCGACGCTATCGACAAGAACGACGACGAGAACATTCGGGAAGAACTCGGGGATTGCCTCCTCCAAGTCGTTTTCGTCTGCCGTATCCTCGAAGAGGAGGGAAAACTTTCACTGAACGATGTGATCACCACCCTCAACGACAAACTCCTCTTCCGCCATCCCCACGTCTTCGGCGACCTTCACGCCTCTTCTCCTGCGGAGGCGAAGGCCCGTTGGGATCAGATGAAGGAGAAGAAGAAGGGGAAGAGTTCCTCACCCCTGAAGAAGTTCAGAAAGTTTCCCGCCCTCACCGAGGCCTATTACCAGGGGAGGGAATCGACCAAGATCGGGTTCGACTGGTCTCTCCCCGAAGACGTCCTGGCCAAGGTCGCCGAGGAGGCCAGGGAGGTCGAAGAGGCTTGGAGGGGAAGGGAGAAAGGGGAAAAGACGGAGGAGGAGCTGGGGGATCTGCTCTTTTCGGTCGCTCAATTGGCCAGGAAGATGGAGATCAACCCCGAGCTGGCCTTGAAAAGGGCCAACGACAAGTTCCGCCGCCGCTATGAAAGGCTCCTCACCCTCCTGGAGGGGGAGGAGAAGCCCGCATCTCCGGAGCTTCTGGAGAGGTTCTGGGAGAAGATCAAGGGAGAAGAGAACTCCTGAGAGTGAGTCTCAGGAGTTCTCTTCCTCTCCGTTCGGCTTGACCAGGTAGTGTTGCGTGAGTTCCTCGCGAAGGTAGTCGAAGGCCTCGTCGACGGTTTCGCAGATCTTAAAGAGGGAGAGATCCCGCGGCGAAACCATACCCCATTTCACCAACGCATCGAAGTTCAAGATTTCCCTCCAGTAGGAGGCGCCGAAGAGAACGATCGGCATTCTATTCTTGTGTTTGCCTGTCTGAACCAGGGTCAGGAGCTCGAAGAGTTCGTCCATGGTTCCGAACCCTCCAGGGAAGACGATGAGGGCCTTCGCCAGGTAGACGAACCAAAACTTCCTCATGAAGAAGTAGTGAAACTCGAAGGTCATCTCCCGGGAGATATAGGGGTTAGCGTACTGTTCATGGGGAAGGCTGATGTTCAGGCCGATGGTGGCTCCGTGTTCGCGGCTCGCCCCCCGGTTGGCGGCCTCCATGATCCCTGGCCCTCCTCCGGAGCAGACGATGAAGCGGTGTTCCGGATCCTTGAGCTCCTTGGACCACCGTGTGATCCGGGCGGCAAGGTCGGCGGCGTCTTCGTAATACCTGGAGAGCTCCACCGCCCGGACCGCCGCGAGCCTCTTCCCCTCGCAGAGGGGGTTGGCCGGGTCTGCCGCCTTCTCCTCTTCCGCCTTCTTCAACATGAGCGCGGCTTGCTCCGTAGGAACGACCCGAGCGGAACCGAAGAAGACCACCGTGTCTTTGATGTTGAGAGCCTCGAAACGGGCCCCCGGTTCCAGAAACTCACAGAGGACACGAACGGTTCGGGCTTCGGGGCTGTGGATGAAGTCCTTGTTCTCGTAGGCCTTGACAGGCCCTTCCGCCGTCGGCTGATATCGGTATTTCATGGTCACCTCGCTCATGAAGGGAAGAAAGCCATTGTATCACCCTCAAGGGGGGTGTCAAGGATGGCTTGGCAGGGGCTGAGGTCAGGGGTCTATACCAGGGTTTTCCACAACCAGGCCTTGCCTATGCCTCTCCCCCACCCCGTGATTCTGGGGCGGCGGGGAAGCGGAGAATCACCAAGGTCCCTTTGTCTTCCCAGGAGAGGACACGGATCTCGCCGTTCAACCTTTGAACGATCTCCCTGACAATGCTGAGGCCAAGGCCGCTCCCCTTCTTCGTGGAAAAACCGGAGAGGAAGATCTTCTCTTTGTCCTGCTCCCGAACCCCTTCTCCGTAATCCCTCAGGCATAGTTCCCAGAACCCCCCATCGGGCTTGGCCGTCAGGACGAGCCGCCGGTCCTCTTTCATCGCCTCCAGGGCGTTCAAAACCAGGTTTTTGAAGACCGTTTCCAAGGGGCTCTCGCTGGACCAGAGCACTGCATCCTGGGGAACATCCACCTGAAAATCGATGTGGTAGCCCTGGAAGAGGAGTTGAAGCTTTCTCGCGAAGGCCGCCAGGGAGACCCTCTCCTTGATCAAAGGCTCTTGACGAGAGAAGTTGAGAAAATCCCGCACCACCCCCTCCAACTTGGCAATCTCCTTGAGGGTAAGGGGGATCAGCTCATCGAAGAGCTCAGGAAAGTCCTCGCTGCCACGCTTTTTCAGAGAGGCCAGGTGTTCGATGTTCAACTTGATGGGGGTCAGAGGGTTTTTAATCTCATGGGCGGCCTTCCTGGCAAGTTTCAGGAGGGCTTCCTTCTCGGTGAGTTCCTCGATCTTTCCCCTCTGCTCCTTCAACTGTCCCACCAGGTGGTTGTACCGTGAGACAAACTCCCTGGTCTCCTCCACTCCCCCCTCAGGGAGAATCGGGTACTGTCCCTCCTCCAGAGAACCCAAAGCCGTAGTCACCCGAGAAAAGCCCCTCCGCCATCTGGCGTTGATCGCCCCGCCTATCCAAGTCGCCAGAAGCGCGAGGAGGAGGGTGTAAACCAAGAAGGGGTCGGAGAATCCATCCACATCCTCATCACCCCTGGAGGGGAAGAGGAGGGCCACATAACGGTTCTGGGAGGAGTCCGGAAAGAAGAAGAGGGCCTCCCCTCCGGTCGAGAGGGAGAGGAAACTCTCCTGCCCGGACCTGCCCACTCGGAAGGCCTCCAAGGGCAACACCGGCCGCCAGGGGTTGGGATGACCCAGGAAAAATGAGGCCCGAAGTCCTTCGTAGAGCACGATGGCACGACCGGAGAGCCGGTGGACCGCAAAGGCCGCCTCCTGAGGGGAGGAGCCTGAGCTCTGAAGGAGGAGGAAGTTCTTCCGGAGAATCTCCCCCTCCTCTTGGAACCTTTGCACCCTCTCCCTCCCCCTCCACCTCTCCCAGAAGCCCCCCAAGGAGAGCTGTAGAACCAAGACAAGAAGGAAGGAACTCCCGAAAAGGAGGGCGGAAAACCTGGCAAAGAGGGAGTTGAGAAACCGGTGCCCCCTGAAGAGGATCAAGAGGAGAAAGTAGACCAAAAGGAGTGGTCCCGAGACCCGAAGGAGGTTGGCCCCCAGGTTGACGAGGGTCTGTCGACGGTACCCCAGGAAGGAGGGACGGCTCCCTTGGGAGACGAAACGGCCCCGGTAACTCTCTCCCCCCCGTCGGACCAGAGCTTGCGTTCCGTTCCGGGAGATCACCTTGACACCCTCCCCTCCGGAGAGAGGAAAAAAGGCCACTCCCTTTGCCGTTAATGTCGGATTCGAGGGGGATCCGGAGAAGGGGTTCGGTTCCTGCCGGGAGAAGAAGACCAGGAGGATCAGCTTCTCCCCCGAGGGGTCCAGGAAAGAGCGCCCGAAGAGTTGAAGCTCCACGGGAAAGCCCCCGACGTAACGGAGACTCTTCTCCTCCCTCCATCGGGTGGAGTCGAAGAGGGGGAGGAGAACTCCCAAGGCCGAAGCGGGAAGGTTGGGCGAGGCGTACTCGACCATCCGACCGTCCTTGTAGAGGGCCGCCGAAGGGAAGAGTCCCTCCCCTCCGGCGGGGAAAAAGGTCTCCAAGAAGTGTGATAGCTCTCTCTTTCCGCCTCGGGAGAACCAATCCTCCGGGAGGGCAGACAACTTCTCTCTGAGCCTGATGGTGGGGGCTTCCCCCTCCCTATCCATCCTCACGATGGCCTCGGCCAAGAGGTTGTCTCTGGCCTTGGTCATGAGGGACCAGGAGGAGTAGGAGTGGAAGAGAAGAACCAGTCCCAAGAAGATCAACCTCCCCCGCCTCGTCAGAGGCTTGTCTTGGGGACAGAAGAGGGCGATGAGAAAAGGGAGCTGAAGAAACCAGAAGGGCCAAAGCTGAAGGGTCGTCTCGATACGGGGGATCAGGGAATCCAGGCAACGGTAAGAGATGAGCAGTGTCCAGAAGAAGAAGGGCAGAAGGAAAACTTTGGGAAGGAGGTAGCGGATGGCCAGAAGGCAAAGAACGAGCCAGGAACCGGCCCTCAGGAAGTCCAGAGGGAGGAGGGCCTCGGTCCAGGAAGAGCAGAAGAGGGGAAGAGAGAGCACTCGAAGGAGAAAGAGAATCCCCAACCCCCTCTTCACAGAGGGGAGAGAGAGAAGGAGGGGGATGAGAGAGAACCAGAAGAGGTGAAAGACCAGCTCCCCCCTCTCCCTTCCCCGGGAGGGAGGGAACCCCCCTGTAGCCTCCTCCAGCGTCAAGAGGATGAGGGGATCCCCTTGGGGGCTTCTCAGGAGCGTTTGCCTCTTCCCTCCCCGGGCGTCGGGATGTCTCCTCTCGAGGCCCTTCCAACGCCCCCTCTCCTGCCAGGGGATATACTCGAGGAAGACTCCCGCCCGATCTTGGGGGAGGAGGAGCTCCCCGCCCCTCTGACGCGTTAAAGGGTCTACTGTGGCCAAGGAGATGTAGCGAACCCTCTCGCCCCTTCGAAGGCCAAGGTAAGGAACCTCTTCGTTCAGAAGCAAGAAGGGACGGTTTTCGGGCAACCCCTGAGGATCCACCAGAGGAACGTCCCCTCGCCAGGTGAGAGGACTCGCCTCCCTCCAAAGCTCCTCCCCGTACCGGGAAGGGTCCGTTCCTGAGAGATCCTCGATCAGAGAGAGAAGCCGACCCTTCGTCTCCTTGACCCTTCCGGCATCCACCCTCTCTTGAGAAGGGACGAAGAGGGGTCGCAAGAAAAACGATCCGAAAAGGAGGACCCCAAGAGGCAAAAGGAGGAGGAAGAGTCGGCGCCTTTTCAATATCTGAGCAGGGAGAAGAAGGGGTAAGAGGAGAAACGGTCCCTTCCCTTGAGGAAGTTGAGTTCCACCAAGAACTCCACCGCCGCCACGGTGCCCCCGAGTTGCTCGACCATCTTGCAGACAGCTTCGGCGGTTCCCCCTGTGGCGACCAGATCGTCCACGATCAGAACGCGGTCACCCCGGTTGAGGGCATCCTTGTGGATCTCCAGAGAATCCTGCCCATACTCCAGGTCATAGGAGATCTTCACCGTCTCCGCGGGCAGTTTTCCAGGCTTACGGACCGGCACGAACCCCGCGCCCAGGCGGTAGGCCAAGAGGGGCGCGAAGATAAACCCCCTGGACTCGATCCCGATGACCTTGTCGACCTGAATGTCCTTCACCTTCTCGTAGAGGGCGTCAATGGCCGCCTTGAACCCCTCTTTATCCTTCAGCAGTGTGGTGATATCCTTGAAGAGAATCCCCGGTTTGGGAAAATCCGGTACATCCCTGATGTAACTCTCTAGATTCCGCATGAAAGCCTCCTTGAGCGCTATGAAAAACCATACCCAAGAGGGAGCGAAAAAGCAAGAGCCACAACAATTTTTCCTGCCCACTCCTTCGAAAGACGCAGCCCCGTGGCTAAACCGGAGATGAACCCAGAAAGAGGGGCGTAGATCGGGAAGAAGCGCAGAAAAAACGGGGGATGAAGGTTACTGGTTGAACTTCTTGTGGAGCAGTTGCTCCAAGAACTCCTCGCCCACCAAGACATCCCGGGGCTTGCTCCCCTGCCCGGCTCCGACGATTCCCTGCTCTTCCATGATCTCCACGTAGCGGGCGGCCTTGTTGTAGCCGATCTTCATCCGTCTCTGGAGAAAGGATGCCGAAGCCTTTCCCGTGGTGACGACGATCTTGACGGCTTCGATAAACTCGGGATCGTTGACGTCTACTTCGCCTCCCTCCTCGTCGCCTCCCTCACTCACCGGAGGAGCGAGAATTATCTGGGAATCGAACTTCGGTTTGCTCTGGGAACGCACGAACTTGACGCACCGGGCGATCTCTTCCTCGGAGACATAGGAGCCGTGGACCCTGATCAAAGCCTGAGAGGCCGGGGGCATGAAGAGCATGTCCCCTTTCCCGAGGAGCTTCTCCGCACCGGGGCTGTCGATGATCGTGGCGGAGTCGTGTCGGGAGGGAACGGTCAGGGCGATCCGGGAAGGGAGGTTGTTCTTGATCGTGCCGGTGATCACGTCCACCGACGGCCTCTGGGTGGCGAGGATGAGGTGTATCCCCGCGGCCCTGGCCATCTGGGCGAGACGGGCGATAGAGTTCTCCACATCCTTGGAGGCCACCATCATCAGGTCGGCCAACTCGTCGATGATGATGATGATGTAGGGCATCAGGACGAGATCCGCCTCGGTGATCCCTTCGGGCATCTCTCCCCGGCCCTCCTTCAGATCCTTGACCTTCCGGTTGTACATCTTGATGTTCCGGGTCTGGAAAGAGGCGAGAATCTTCAGCCTCTTCTCCATCTCGTAGATCCCCCACTTCAGCGCCTGGGAGGCCTCCTTCGGGTCGAGGACGATCTTGGTCAGAAGGTGGGGAAGCTGCTCGTAGAGGCTGAACTCGAGTCTCTTGGGATCGACCAGGATAAACTTCACCTCTTCCGGAGTCGCCCGGTAGAGTATGCTCAGGATGATGGAGTGGATCGCCACGCTCTTGCCCATCCCCGTCGCCCCGGCGATGAGCAGATGGGGCATAGAGTCCAGGGCCGTCACCACGGGCGTCCCCCGAACGTTCTTCCCCAACGAGAAGGTCAGAAGGCTCTCGGAGTCCCGAAAGACCGGATTCTCGAGGATCTCCCTGAGGTTGATGAGCTGACGTTTGTAGTTGGGAATCTCGATTCCCAGCGTCGCTTTTCCCTTGATGCGGCTGATTCTGACGTTCTCGGCCTTCAAGGCCATGGAGAGATCCTCCGCCAGGGAGATGATCTGGGCGATCTTCACGCCCTTCTCGGGGAGGTACTCGAAGGTGGAGATCACCGGCCCGGGGTGGTACTCCACAACTTTACCCTCGATGTTGAACTCCCGGAGCTTCTCCTCGATGATGGTCTTCTTGACGTTCAGCTCTTGACTGTCCACGACGGGGCCCTTCTCCGAGGGGAGATCGAGAAGGGAGAGGGGGGGAAGCTCGTACCCTTTCTTCCCCTTCTCCGTTGGCTTGCGCAGATCCTGAGGACGGGGGGTGAGAAGGATCTTCTTGGGGGTTTGTGCGGGAGGAGGAAGGTTGAGACTCTCCTCATGTCCGTCCAAGGAGAAAGAGGTCCCTCCGTTCCCCTTCTCCTCCTCCCAGGGAAGGGGGTTCCCTGTCATAGGCAAGGGAGAGAGCTTCTCCTCCTGAAGTCCTGAAGCGGAGGGTTTCTCCAGAATCCGTGAGTCCACCGGGAGAGGGAGGTCCGCCTCCAGAGGCAAACCGGCGACGGGAGAAAGAGGCACTTCCGGCTGAGGAGGGGATTTGGTCCTCTTGGAAGGGGGTCGCTCTTTGGCTTCGTCCGCCGTGGCCCGCCGTTTCCTCTCCCTCTGAATCTCCGATCTCTGTTTGAGGAAGCGAAAGAGGGCGATCAGCCTCGCCAGGGTCCTGCGGAAGGAGAAGTGGAAGGAGAGGATCAGGGCGAGACAGAGAACGGTGAGGGAGACCAAGGAGACTCCCAAAGGCTTGAAGAGTCTCTCCCCTGTAATGGAGAGGAACTGTCCCACCTGACCGCCGCTGAGAAGCTCCTTGGTCCGGAAGGGGAGCGTGGGAGAGAGAAGGTGGAGGATGGTCCCCGCCGAGAGAAGGAGGAGAAGGGTTCCCGCCACCCTGTCCCAAGGAAAGAGGCGCCCTTCCCGAACCACGAAGAGGCGGTAGGAGGCGATCAGGAGAAGGGCGATCAGGAGATAGGCGGGGAGACCGAAGAGGCCGAAGAAGAGGTCTGCAGTCCAACTCCCTACGGGACCGAGGATGTTCTTCACCTGGTTGCTCGAAGAGGTGAAGAGTCCCGGATCTTGAGGGTCGAAGGAGAGAAAGGAGAGGAGGAGGAAGAGGGAGAGGAAGAAGAGGAAGATTCCCGTCCCTTCCTTGGTGAGCTCTCTCTTATCGTCCATTTTCTTCATTATAGCAGAACTCGCCTCCAGACCGGAAGAGTCTCCGCTGTTCCGGCGAAAGGGGTGAAAAGGGCGTCAGCTCTTTTCCTCGGGGACAAAGTAGCTGTAGAGGAAGGCCAGAAAACTGGCCACCATCCCGATGGTCCCGTAGAATCTGGAAGCGAAGAGGAAGAGGAGAAGAAAGCCGAAAAAGCCCAGTATGGCTCCGCCTCGGAGGTTTTCCCCCTTCACTCTCCGTTTGTTGATCTTGACGTTAGGGTCCAGGAATGAACCGCAGTTGGTGCAGTAGGGGTGGGACTCCTTGTACTCCTGGTCCACCCCGCAGTTGGAACAGGGAAAGATCTGCTTTTCGATCCCTTCCTTCTCTTCTCTCTTCTGAGTCTCTACGCTGTTATCCATTCTCTCCATCCTCTCGGAACCCGGTCAGGGTCTCTCCTCTCCGTCCAAGCCCCTCCCATCGGGACGTCCCTCTCCAGGGGAAGCGGCTCTGAAGAAGCGACAAGGAGGACGGGGGTCCACCCCTCCCCTCTCTTCAAACCGGTCGCTATCGGAGAGTATACCACCGAAGTGGGGCTTCTTCCCAGAGGGATCCCTCCCCCGTTGCGTCTACGGGGGCTCAGCCGACGATGGCGTCAACCATGGAGGGACCGGGGATCTCGACGACGATCCTCTGGGGAGCGCACAGAATCTTCTGCCCGGCGTTCCCGATGGCTCCCTTGTGGACGCAAAGCCTGTTGCGGCAACCGCTCTCTTCGGCCCAGATTCGCCCGGAGCGGCTGACAAGCTTCATCTCCCCCCAGGAAGAACGGACTCTCATCTCCCCGTCCTTGAGGAGGGAGAGGGTCCCGTAACTCCGCCCGTCAACGGAGACGACGGCCTTCTCACCCTTCCGGCCGACCAGGTTGCTCTCCAAAGAGTTCACTCTCAGTGTGAGTTCGGTATCGCCGAAGGGCTCACCGTAAATCTTTCCGGAGAGAGCGGAAAAGGCGCCCCTCCTCGGATCCATGAGCCTGGTCCCGCTCAGGAGCGTGATCCCCGAAGCGGTTTGGGCGACAGGGCGGGCCCCAAGCATGGCGACGGTTCCGGAGCCGGACAACCTTCTCCAGAGAGGATCCTTCGAGCCGACGTTCAGCCCGGAGACCTTTCTCCCGGCGAGGCGGTTCTTCAGAAGCTCCCCCTCTCCGTTGAGGGAGAAGAGGGTGACCCCTCCCCCAAGCTCCCTGCCCAACTGCCCGAGAAGTTCCGCCATCACTGGCTCGGGACGGGAGGTATAGATATGGAATTCCATCTCTTTCTCATCTTTCAGAAGGCCTTTCAGGTTCATGGCGGGAAGCGCGACGGCTGCTCCCAAAACCTTGAAGAAATCTCTACGGTTCATGGTCATGGTTCCTCCTTGATAAGGGAAATGATACGGGGCAGGGGCTCCTCTTTGGGACCGACGGTCTTGTACCCGGCCCAGGTGGCCCCCAACGCGATGATGCTCCCCCCGAGGGCCCCAAGGGAAGAGGGGATCCTCAGGAGACGGGAGAGCCCGTAGTATCCGGCCCCCACCCCCGCCAAAAGGAGCAAAAGGGCGAAGGTGATGAACAGGATAAAACGGCTCTGCAACTTCTCAAACTCGACCTCGAAGAGAACCCGCTCCCCCACCTTGGCACCGATAGGGTTGAGGGCCTTGAGACCTCTCGTGGAGGTAAGCCCGCAACAACCGCCGCTCCTGCACCCTTGGCAAGCCTCGCGGTTGGCCGGCGTCACGTAGGCCATCTCCCCTTCCAGGGCGAGAACGGTTCCCTCTTCTCTCACGCCCCCTCCGCTCTCAGGGCTTCGGCTTTCCCCTGGTCGACCGGGCCGATAGCGCCGGTGGGGCACTTTTCAAGCTTCGCGATGCACTCGTCGCTAAACCCACCGGGATCCTTCACACAGGCCAGGTGGTTCTTCACCTCTACGGCCTCCGGGCAGGCTCTGGCGCAGATTCCACAGCCGATGCAGGCGTTGGCGCAGGAACTCTTCGCCTGTTTCGGGGGGTCCTCGGAACGGCAGGCGACGATGACCCTCTCATCGATTCCGTGGAGCTGGAGAATCTTCTTGGGGCAAGAGGCGACACAGAGCCCACAACCCGTACAAACCTCTTCGTTCACCTGGGGAAGTCCGTTCTCCCCCAGGGTGATGCCACCGAAGGGGCAGGCCTTGGCGCAATCCCCGTACCCGAGGCAACCCCAATCGCAGAGTTTGTCACCGGATTGAACCATCGAAACCGCCTGGCAGGAGGGGATCCCCACGTAGAGGGCCTTCCTGGCGGCCACGCTTTCGGCGCCCCGGCAGTGGACCCTGACGACCCGACGGACCCTCTCGGAGACTTCGACTCCCATGATCCGCCCTATGGCTTCATTGACCTCGGCTCCCGACGGAGCGCACTTACCGACCGGGGCCCCGTTCATGACGATGGCGGTCGCGTAGCCCTTGCAACCGGGGAAACCGCACCCCCCGCAGTTCGCCTGGGGAAGAAGGGCGGCGATCTCCTCGATCCGGGGGTCCACCTCGACCCTCAACTTCTTATCGGCAATCACAAGAACGGTGGAGAAGAAAAACGCGACTCCACCCATGATGATTATGGCCATCAACATCTTCCGCCTCTCCTATTTGATCAGCCCGGCGAAGCCCATGAAGGCTAGGGCCATGATCCCGGCTGTAATGAGAACGATTCCAGGTCCCTGCAACGGCTTGGGGATGTCCGCGGTCTCCAGCTTCCCCCGAACCCCCGCCATCAGGACCATCGCCAGAGTATAACCAAGGCCGGAACCAACGCCGTAGACGATGGTCTCCAGATAGCTGTAGTTCCTCGTCACGGCGATCAGGGCGAAGCCGAGAATCGCGCAGTTCGTGGTGATCAGGGGCAGGTAGATCCCCAGGGCGTCGTAGAGGGCGATGGAGGTCTTCTTGATGAACATCTCGACAAACTGAACGAGACAGGCCACGACCAGAATAAAGGTCAGGGTCTGCAGAAACTCGAGGTGCGCCGGCACGAGGACCAGGAAGTAGATCGGCCAACAGACCACGGCAGTAAGGACCATGACGAAGGTTACCGCCATGCCCATGGAGACCGAGGAGGTCATGTTGTTGGAGATTCCGATGAAGGAGCAGATCCCCAGGAACTGGGCCAAGACGAAGTTGTTGATCAGCAACGCGGATACGAAGATGATTACCAGTGTCATCTCCCCCTCCTCAGGACTTCTTCAATTTCGACTGCATGAACTGGGCCAGGCCGAGGAGACTTCCCAGAGTCAGGAAGGCCCCGGCGGGAAGGATCATCACCAACCAGTTGTCCCACCAGCTTCCCATCACCCGGTACCCCATGAGGGTTCCGTTGCCGATGAGCTCGCGAATCCCGCTGATGACGAAGAGAACCAAGCCGTAGCCCACGCTCATCCCCAAAGAGTCGAGAATGGACCTTATGACGCCGTTCTTTGAGGAGAAGGCCTCAACCCTCCCCATGATGATGCAGTTGACGACGATCAGGGGGACGAAGGGGCCGAGAGACTTGCTCAGGGAGGGCTGGAAAGCTCTCAGGTAGAGGTCTGAGATCGTCACGAAGGCGGCGATGATGACGATGAAGGCGGCCATTCGGACCTGGGTGGGGATGAGGTTCCTCAGGGCGGCGATGAACACCTCCGAACAGAGGAGGCAGAAGGCCACGGCCAGAGACATTCCCACCGCGTTCTGCAGGGACGTCGTGATGGCCAGGGTCGGGCACATCCCCAGGAGAGCGACCAGGTTAGGATTTTCCTTCCAGATACCCTTTATAAACTCGTAAGAAAGGCTGTTTTGCTGAGAAGCCATCAGGGAACCTCCTTTTTCAACTGGGCCACCGCGCCGTTGACGATGGCGACAACCCCTCGGGAAGAGATGGTAGCCCCGGAGATGGCGTTGACCTCGTTGGGCTTGAGGGAAGAGGCCTCCTTCGGCGGTTTGGCCAGAAGGATCTCTCCCTTGGTCAGGTCCCTCTCTTTCCAGAATTTCAGGAAGGACTCCTCGTCGGCGACCTTGGCCCCCAGACCTGGGGTGTCCTTCTGCTCGAGGACCCTCATGAGCGTTATCTTCTCCCTCTTGGCATCCATCCCGAAGATCAGGGAGATCTTATCGGAGAAGCCCGGGCCGACGGCGAAGACAGCGTAACCCAAGCTCTTGCCGTCACCGTCGAGGCCTTCGTAGACTTTGAAGTCTCCAACCTCTTTCACGGTACGGCTCTTGACAGCCCCGGGGACAACATCAAGAATCGCCTGTTCCAGCTGTTTCTTCTTGTCCGCGGCGATGTAGGGGGCTGTATAGGCGGAGAAATAGGCCAAAAGCCCGCCGGCGACGACAGAGACAAAGGTCAGAAACAGGATGATGTAGTAACTCTTTTCTTTCATCTCTTGGCCCCCTCACCGAAGATTTTGGGCTTGATATACCGGTCCAGGATGGGGACGAAGGTGTTGACGATCAGGATGGAGTACATAACCCCCTCGGGAAGACCTCCAAAGATCCGGATAACAACCACCAGGAGACCGATGAAGATGGCGTAGATCCAAGTTCCCAAGGAGGAGCGGGGGGAGGTGACCATGTCGGTGGCCATGTAGAAGGCGCCCAGGAAGAGCCCGCCGCCGAAGAGGTGGAAGAGGGGGGAGGCGTACTTGAGAGGAGAGAGGAGGTGGAGGGTTCCGGTGAAGAGGAAGACCGTGAAGAGGATTCCCGCAGGGATCTTCCAATCCATGTAGCCCTTGTAGATGAGAACCAGGGCGCCCACCAAGACCAGAAGGGCCGAAGTCTCTCCCAGACACCCGCCGATGTTACCCAGAATCATCGGTTTCAGCTCCGTGAGGGCATGGGAGAACTTGAACCCTCCCAGGGGGGTGGCGAAGGTGATGGCGTCAACCTTCTCCATGAGCGCCGTGGGGGTCCACGTCGTCATGGCTATGGGGAAGGCGGCCTGAAGAAAGGCTCGCCCCACTAGGGCCGGGTTGAAGATGTTCGAGCCAAGACCTCCGAAGAGCTGCTTACCGAAGATGATGGCCGCCGCAGCCCCGATGACGCAGTAGGAGCTTTTCAGGCTGGGAGGAAGGGTCAAGGCGAGCAGGAGTCCGGTCACCAGTGCCGACCCGTCGAAAACGGCGCCGGTGTCCTTCTTTCGGATCTTCAGGACGATGAACTCCGAGAGGAGGGCGGAGACCACGGTGATGAGAATCACCCTGAGGGCGTTTCCTCGGAAGTAGTAGAGGGCTCCCAGCGTCGGCAGGAGAAGGGTGCCCGCGACCCAGTACATGATGGTGGCCACCGAATCCTTCCTTCCCAGATGGGGGGAGGAGGCGATGGTCCAGGTGTTGCTATAGGTTCTTTCCGTCATCCTTGACTCTCCAGACGTTTTTTCTCCTTCAGGTATTCGGCCTTCCCGTAACGGACCCACTGGACCAACGGGATGTGGGCAGGACAAACGAAGGCACAGGTTCCGCACTCCATACAGTCTGTCAGGCCCCAATCCTTGGATTCCATGGCCTTACCCGCCCGTACCAAGGAGACGATGGTGGTCGGAACGAGACCCATGGGGCAGTGGTTTGTGCAGCTGTTACAGCCGATGCAGGGGTACTCTTTGCCGCCCGGAGCGGCCCCCGCCATGACCAGGATCCCCGAAGTCGCCTTGATGACCGGAACCTGATCGGTGGATTGGGAGATCCCCATCATGGGACCACCCATGAGCACCCTGTTCACGTCGCCTTTGTAGCCGCCGCACCCCTCGATCAGGTCCGAGAAGAGGGTCCCGATGGAGACCTCCAGGTTGGAGGGTTTGGCGACCCCATCCCCCGAGATTGTGAGCCCCCGCTTGATCAGGGGCATCCCGGTGGTGAGGGAGTCGTAGACGGCGTTGAGGGTCCCCACGTTTTGAACGATCACCCCGACGTTGAAGGGGAGTCCTCCGCAGGGGACCTCTCTGTTCAAGAGCGCCTTGATGAGCATCTTCTCGCCGCCCTGAGGGTACTTGGTCTTGACCGCCTCCACGTGGACGTGGGGGATACCTTTGACCTTTCGGCTCCAGAGATCGATCACGTCGCCCTTGTTCTCCTCGATACCGACATGGATCTCCTTGGCCCCTACGGTCATCCTCACGGCTTCCGCGGCCTTGAGAATCTCATCGGCCCTCTCGAGCATGAGACGGTGGTCGGTGGTCAGGTAGGGTTCGCACTCGGCGCCGTTGAGAACCACAGCATCGATGGTTTGATCTTTCGGGGGGGAGAGCTTGACCGCCGTGGGAAAGGCGGCGCCGCCCAGGCCGACGATCCCGGCCTCCCTCACCGACTCCCTCACCTCTTGGGGGGTATACTCTTCGATCCCCTCGTGACAGGGACGGATCGAAGGGTTCACCTCATACCCGTCGTCGTTCTCGATCTCCACGCAGAGGACCTTCCTCCCTACAGGGGAGAGGAAGGGGGCGACGGAGAGGACCGTCCCCGAAACGGAGGAGTGAACCGGGGCGGAGATAAACCCCTTGGCCTCGCCGATCTTCTGCCCTACAAGAAGCCGGTCCCCCTTCTTGACGAGGGGTTCCGCCGGGGCTCCGGTGTGTTGATGGAGGGGGATGACGACCCTCTTTCCGGGTTTGACGACCTCGGTAGGCCTCTGCTTGCTCAACTCTTTGAAATCCCAGGGATGAACTCCCTTGGCAAAGGTTTTCGCTCTCATTTTACCTTCCCGAATTCAAATGGTGCTAATTTTATAGAGAAGAGGTCTCTCTTGTCAACACTCCCGGAAAAGGCTCTCCTAGGCCTAAAAAGCGCCCCGATTCAGGCCGTAGGGCATCCTCGAAGACCCCTTGGGAGGGCGGAGAATTTTTCTTTTTTTTCAACGTGGAAACGCTCACATCAAGTGCGTCCACGGAGGAAGAACTCCACGGAACGGTCCAGGGTCTTCTCCTCTTCAGCGGTGAAGAAGCAGGCGGGAAGCTGCCTCTTCTCCCTGTGGTACTCCACGCACTGACAGCAGAGACCGTGACGGGAGCACTCCCTATGGGAACAGGGACAAGCCTTCCGATTTTCCTCTCTCCTTTCACAGGCCATCTCTTCCTCCTAAGAGAAGACTCCAGAATCGACGAAGGTCTCGGCAAAGAGGGCAACGGAAGGGAGAACGAACGCCCTTCCCCTCCCAAGAACCTCTCCCCCCTCCGGAGGTTGAGGAGGCTCCGGCGGTCAACGTGCCTCCTGGGAGAATCGAACCCGCAGGCTCTTCACTTCGAAGGGTTTGAAGAGGAGGGGAACCTTTCCCTCCCCTACCTCCACGTCGGCCACCCTCCGCTCCAGAAGGTCACACTCTTGAACGCTCTCAGGGGAAGAGAAGAGGGAGAGTTCGACCCTCTCCTCCTGGCCAAGGGATTCGTAGAGTCTCAGGATCCAACCCGCTCCATCCTGGGCCGCCTTCACGGAGTCGATCACGACCCCCTTGCCTGTGACTTCCAACAGGCTCCGCTCCGGGGGAAGAGCCCCTGAAGAGGAGGTAAGAACGGAGGCTCTCAGGGGCTGGTTGAGCTCGTAGCCCCGCCTGACCGTCTCCCCTTCGTTCCAGAGCCCCCGGTGGGGGTAGAGGGAGTAGGTGAACTCATGACGCCCCTTGTCGGCCATGGGATCGGGCCAGACCGGAGAGCGGAGCAGGGAGATGCGGAGGGTGTCCCCCTGGGCGCTGTAGCCGTACTTGGAGTCGTTCAAGAGGGAGAGTCCCCCGCGGGAATCGGAAAGGTCGGCCCACTTGAGTGCGGAGACCTCGAACTTCGCCTTCTCTTCCAGGGTCTCCCGTTTGGTGGTCCGAGAGATGGCGGCGAAGGGAATCTCGAAGACCGCCGTGTCGCTCTGGACATCCAAGGGGAAGGAGGCCTTGAGGAAGACATGCTCCTCCCACCAGTCCGCCTCGGTTCGGATATCGATCCGATCGAGGCCCGAGTAGAGGGTGATGTATTGGGTAAAGAAGGAGGAGGGGAAATCCTCGGTCGGGGAAGACCTCCCCTTGAAGAGTCCCAGGAAGCTCTTCTCCACCTTGAGGACAGCCCTCAAGGGGGTCATGGAGACCAATTCGACCCGATCGGCCTTGTTCAGGTTCCAGACCCTACCGGTGTAACCGATGTTCCAGGCATCCCAATCCTGGGGCCGATCCTCCCAGAGCTCCAAGAGGTTCCCCTCCTTTCCTGGAGCCAGGAGTTCACGGTTGAGCCTCTTGTCGAAGAGGGAAGAGAGATTTCCGCTCTTGGGGTTGATCTTGACCTTGAAGTACCGGTTCTCCAGGGCTCCGGCATCCCCGGAGAGTTCCTCTCCCCCCTTCGCCTCCTCCGGCGAAACCTCCCTGAGGAAGGCCACGGTATAACCCAGGGAGGGAGTCTGAACCAGGAAGGAGACATCCGCCTCTCCCTCTCCGTTGGGAAGGGTCTCCGTGACGAGAGGCTCCCCTTTCAGGTTGTAGGCCTTGTAGGCTCTCCCCTCCTGGAGAGGCAATCTCACCGAGGCGATGTCCGTCCTCTCCCAGGAGAGGGGGTTGAAGACCATCACCGGCGTCCCCTCCCCTTTCGGAAGGTTCAAGGAAGAGCCGAGACTCTTCTCCGCGGCCCTTTCAACCCTCTCCATCAGGGAGAAGGCCTTGGCGTAACTCTCCCGGGCATCACGGTAGACGGGAGTGATGGAGGATCCGGGAAGGATGTCGTGGAACTGGTTGGTCAGGACGCTCTTCCACGCCTCCTCGAGCCGCTCTTTCGGCCAAGGGAAGCCGGCGGTGGAGGCGGAAAAGGCCAACTTCTCGGTCCAGGAGAGACGGTTTTCGCTTAAGCGGTTGTTCTTCTTCGTCTCGCCCTGGGTCGTGTAGGTCCCCCGGTGGTACTCCAGGTAGAGTTCATCCTTCCAGATTGGGATCTCCATCTTCGGCGCCCTCTTGACCAGGGAGAGGAGAAAGTCTCCGGCCTTGCCGTGGATGTACTCCGGAACGATAAAGAGGTTTCTCGAGGCCCGAACCCTGTTGAGAAGCTCTCGGTTGGGTCCGCCGCCATGGTCCCCCAGACCGTAGAGGATGAGACTCTCCTTGGAGCCTGTCACCGCCTCATACTTCCCTATGGACTGGACATTCTCCTGTAGCTTGAGCTCATCCGTATAGGAAGAGGGGGGGAAGTAGGTGAGCATCCGAGTGCCGTCGGGACCCTCCCACCAGAAGAGGTAGTGGGGGAAGACCGTCATGTCGTTCCACTGAATCTTCTGGGTGATGAAGATGTCGATCCCCGCCTTCTTGTAGAGTTGGGGCATGTTCCAGTTGTAGCCGAAGCTGTCGGGGTTCCAGCCGATCTTCACGTCGACCCCGAACTTCTCCCAAAAGTACTCCTTCCCGTAGAGAAGTTGACGGGCCCAGCTCTCGCCTGAGATAAGGTTGCAATCCGGCTCCACCCAGGTTCCCCCCACGATCTCCCAACGACCGTCTTTGACGGCTTCGCCGATGCGTTTGAAGAGGTCCGGGTACTTAGCCTCCATCCACCGGTAGGTGACGGCCTGGCTCTGGGCATAGTAGAGCTCAGGGTACTCCTTCATGTTGTCCAGAACCGTGGAGAAGGTGTTTTTGGCGACCAGTTCCGTCTCGGCCATTCTCCAGAGCCAGGCGATATCGATATGAGCGTTCCCGATCAGATGAACCTTGTACTCGTTGGCGTAGCTTTTCAGGGGCTGGGCAATCTTGTAGGAGAGGGAGAGATACCCTTTCACCCGTCTCCAGTCCCCTTTCTCGAGAGCCTCGGGATCGAAGGCCGAGACCGCGGCGTTCCATACGTCTTCCAGCTTCTCAAGTCTCTCCTTGGGAGTCTTCCTCCTATCCTGGAGGGGATAGGGCTTCTTTGTGAAGGTGTACCTCACCATTTCCGGCCGCAGAAGGCCGAAGGCCGTCTTGAGAGAAGAGACCCAGGAGCGGACCTCCTGAAGGTTCTTCTCAAAGGCGGGGAAGAGGAGCTCGCTCCTGGTCAGCAGAAGGTCGGCGGCCTCTTCCTTCAAGGGTCGGCTGCGGGGAGGCCAAAACTCCCCCCTGGGGGGGAGAAAGCCCCTGTTCTCCACATCCAAGACGACTTCGTAGGGCCTGTTTTCCACCTTTTGGGCCAGAGAGACCTCCCGGACCACCTCCCGCATGGTGCCGTCGGATCCGTCTACGGTTATGGTTTCCACGGGACGGCCGTCCACCGAGACCCTCACCTCCGAGATTCCCCTGGAGGAAAAGGCCAGCAGGAGCCTCATAGAGGTAGAGGGAGTCCCTTCCCGGAAGAGGTAAGCCGGGGGAAGAAGCGTCTTGCGCAGGCGGCTCTTGGGAAGAGGAAGGGAACGGCCCAAGCGAAAGGGAGCCCAAACCTCGCTCCCCCCCTGAACAACCCACTCCGTGACACCACCGCTGACGAGCTTTTCGATCCTCTGGAAACGTTCCTGCGCGCCGGAAGGGGTCTGGCCGATGAGAGAGGAGAGGGAGAGGAGAACAGCAAGGGTGAAGATTACGCTTCTTCGGACCATGGGACACCACCTCCGAGCGGTTTTCACCTAAAAGACTAAATTCAGACTCGGAAACTCGCGGTCAGTAAGACTGGTAAAGCTCTCTCTGGGCGAGCATACCGTAGGGAGATTCGGGGTGTTCCTTAACCAGCTTCTCCCAAGTCTGTCGAGCGCCCTCGGCGTCCCCCTTCTGCCGGTAGATCTCCCCCATCTTGTAGAGGAGAGCGTCGTAAGGGATCTCTTTGGAAGCCTTGGAGAGGACGGGTTGAAGCTGACCACGGAAGAGATCGATGGCTTTCTGATACTCTCCCTTGATCTGGTAGAGCTGAATCTGCAGAAGGTTGGCCTTCAGGGAGAGGAGGCTCTTTCCCCCTTTGTCGATCGTATCGACAACCCTCTGAGCCTGATCGTACTCCCCCTTCTCGAGATAGGATTCGGCGAGGATGAGGAGGCCTGAACTCGAGAGGGTTCCCTTCTTGGAGAGGGCCTTGAGTTGAGTGGCTTTCTCGGAGACCTTCGCCTTATCGGCGGCCATGGCGACGATCTGCCGGTAGGCGTTGTTGTCGGATTTTCCGCGGAAGAACACGAACCCCTTATAGAGAAGGAAGACGGCCAGAAGAGAGGCGACGGCAACGCCGATGTAACCAAAGAGCGATTCGTGATTCTGGAAGAAGAAGATCCCCCGTTTGAAAAAAGCCGCCACTTCGTCTTTCTTGATCTCCTGTCGGTTCATGCTCTCTCCTTTCACCTGAATTCAACGTCTTTGGAGCGTTTCGAAAAAGATCATACCACCGGCCGGAAACCTTCTTCAAGGTTTCGGCTCAGGATCGGGGGGTGGTGCGGCTGGCGGGATTCGAACCCACGGCCCTAGGATTAGGAATCCTATGCTCTATCCTGCTGAGCTACAGCCGCCTGTCACCTGAACGCTGATGCTTCGCCGAACCGAGGCCGGCAGACAACGTTCAGAACATACCACGCTCCATCGTCCCTGTCAAGAAGCTCAAGCCAAAGGCCCTCTCTTGAACTCCCCGAGGATTTCCTATATTTTATAGCTTCCGCAACCGGCGGAAAGGAGAGACCATGTCCCAAGGACAACAAAAGAATCTCTTCGGCTTCCCTTTCACCTTCTGGGCGGCCAATACGATCGAGCTTCTGGAGAGGGCGGCCTACTACGCCGTCGCCTCCTTCATCGTTATCTACCTGACCGAGACGCTGGGGATGACCCCCGTCAAGGCGACCTTCCTGAACGGAACCCTCCTCTGGGGAATCATCTACTTCCTCCCCATCCTGAGCGGCACTCTGGCCGACAAGTACGGTTTTAAGAAGTCCCTCTCCCTGGCCTTCGTCCTCATCACCTTGGGGTACATCCTCATGGGCAACCTTCAACGCTTCTGGCCGGCAAGCTCTGACTACACACTGCCGGTGGTGGCGGCCATCCTCCTCATCGGTATCGGAGGCTCCTTCGTCAAGCCTTGCATCTCCGGAACGGTTCAGAAGACCTCGGGCCTGAAGACAACCCTAGGCTTCGGAATCTTCTACATGACGATCAACATCGGCTCCATGTGCGGCCGAATCGTCTCCTACTTCGTGAGAACCAGGGTCGGCCTTCCGTCGATCTTCTCCATCGTCGCCACCCTCTTTGCGGTCATCGGAATCCTGGTTGTCCTCTTCATCTACCGGGAGCCCAAGTACCAGGAGGGGGAGTCCCAACCGACCTCTCGACCCAAGACCCTCACCCAGGCGCTCACCGGGATGGTCACGGTCTTGAAGGACCTGAAGTTCGTCTTCTTCCTCATCGTGATCGGCTTCTACTGGTTTATCTACGTTCAAATCTACAACCTCATCCCCCTCTTCCTCCGCTTCATCGACCCCACGGCTCCGGTGGAGCTCTACACGCTGGTCAACCCCGTGATGATCGTCTTCTTCCAGCTCCTTATCACCAAGGTTTCCAAGCGCTGGATCCCCCTTCAATCCATGAGAATCGGGATCGGCATCACCGTGGTCGGGATGCTTCTCAACATCCTCCCCTTCTTCCTGAAGGTTCCCCTCTCCTCCCCCCTCTTCTCCTTTCTCCCGGCCATTCCCGCGGCGGGCTTCTTCATGCTCCTCTCCCTGGCCTGCATGGCCATCGGTGAGATGATGACCTCTCCGAGAATCTACGAGTACATCGGCGCCATCTCCCCCAAGGGCCAGGAGGGACTCTACCTCGGTTACGCCAACCTCCCGGTCGCCCTGGGAACCATCGTCGGCGCCCCGCTGGGTGGCTACTTTTTCAAGCGTTTCATCCTCCAGCCCCACGGTGCCGGAGAGGCGGTGCAAGCCCCCACCATGTGGGCCATCGTCGCGGCGATGGGTGTGGTCTCCATAGTCGGCCTCTCCTTCTACGACAAGTTGATCAGGAGGAATCGTTGACCCTGTCCCTTGTCGAAAGAAGAGGAAAGGGGTATAATCTTATGGAGTAACAAGAGACTACGGACCCTCCTGGAGGAGTACCACCCCTTCCCCGGTTGACAAGAAGGCGTGGACTTGCTATCCTAGGGGGACTTTATTCAACCGGAAAAGGAGTTACGGCGATGTTCGCAATCTTCGAAAGCGGAAGCAAACAGCACTTAGTTAAGGAAGGAGCTCTCGTAAAGGTGGAGAAGCTCGGACAGGACGATAAGGAAATAGTCCTCGACCGGATCCTCATGGTCTCCTCGGACGAAAAGAAGTGGGTCGGCACACCTTATGTGGAAAAGGCCCGCATCATCGCCGAGAACCTCGGGGACAGGAGAGATAAAAAGGTCCTGGTATTCAAGCGGAAAGCTAAGAAGGGCTTCAAGAAGCTCATCGGGCACCGTCAAACCTACACCTGGCTGAAAATTCAAAAGATCGAAGTGGAGGGATGAGCCATGGCCCACAAGAAAGGAGGCGGTTCCGCCAAAAACGGTCGTGATTCCGTCGGACAGAGGCTTGGAGTCAAAGCCTATGGAGGCACGGCAGTCACCGCCGGCTCGATTATCGTACGCCAGCGGGGTACCAAGTTTTTCCCTGGAGACAACGTGAAAAGGGGTCGTGACGATACCCTCTTCGCCCTCTCCCAGGGTATGGTCCACTTTTACACACGGCAAGGCCGTCAGTACGTGGAAGTGGTCCCTGAAGTCACCGCCTGATGTTTGTTGACTCCGTCACCGTCCATGTCTTGGCAGGAAGAGGCGGCGACGGATGTATCGCCTTCCGTCGTGAAAAGTGTGTTCCCCGGGGAGGTCCTTCCGGTGGAAACGGCGGCAGAGGCGGCTCGGTGGTCTTCGTCGCTTCGACAGATGTGGATCATCTGGTAGAGTTCAAATACAGGCCCCGGATCAAGGCCCCCAACGGTGCCCCCGGGGAAGGTTCCAAGAGGGCCGGCAGGGACGGGGAGGATGTTATCCTTCCTGTCCCCGTCGGCACCATTATCAAAGACCTCGAGAGCAACGAGGTCTTGTGTGATCTTCGCACCACCGGCGAGCGCTTCGTCGCCGCCGAGGGAGGGCGCGGAGGCGTCGGAAACGCCGCCTACGCCACGCCGACCCGTCGTGCGCCCCGCTTCGCCAAGCCCGGTCTTGCGGGTGAGGAACGGACTCTCATCCTTGAACTCAAGACCATCGCCGATGTCGGCCTCGTGGGATTTCCCAACGTCGGCAAGTCCCTCCTCATCTCCAAGGTCTCTCGGGCCCGGCCCGAGGTCGCCGACTACCCCTTCACGACCCTCACCCCCCACCCGGGAGTCGTCGAGCTCGGCGGATACCGCTCCTTCGTCATTGCCGACATCCCCGGCATCCTGGAGGGAGCCCACAAGGGGATCGGGCTGGGACATCAGTTTCTCAAGCACATCGAGAGAACCACGATCCTTCTCCTCGTCGTCGACGCATCCCCCTTCTGCCAGCTGCCGCCCAGGGAACAGTTGATCATCCTGGGAAAGGAGCTGAAGAAGTACTCCCTTCCCCTCTCCCTTAAGCCGCGTATGGTCGCCTTCAACAAGACGGACCTTCTCGACGAAGCCTCCCGGGAAGCGCTCGAGAGGGCGGAAAAGTATTGCCGCCGCCTGAAGATGACCTCTTTCCGCATCTCCGCCCTTCGGGGAGACAACCTGAAGGAACTACTGGAGACTCTCTACGCCCGCGTCTATGAAGAGAGACACCCTGAAGAGCCCTTCCCCCTCTAAGATGCGTCTCGGTCTCTACGGGGGGAGCTTCGATCCCATCCATAACGGCCACCTCCGTTTCGCCGCCCTTTCGGCACACTTCTTCTCCCTCTCCCGGGTGGTCTTTGTGCCCGACGCGCTCACCCCTCACACCTACAAGGCCATCTCCCTCCCCTACCCCCACAGGTTGAAGATGGTGGAGAAGGCGGTAGAGGGGATCCCCCTCTTCGGGCTTCACAGGTACCCGGACCCTTCGGTTCCCTCCTACACCAAGGATCTCCTGGAAGAGTACAGGCGCGCCATTCCCGAAGCGTCCCTCTTCTTCCTCCTTGGTTCCGACGCCTTCCTCAAGGTTCTCACCTGGAAAGAGGGGCTGGAGCTCCCCAGAAGGGTCCGATTCCTCGTCGCCCTCAGACCCGGAGGCAGAGAAGATCTCTTGAGAGCCTTCGTTGAAGAGAGGGTCCACCTTCCCCTCTTCACCGTGGAGAGCCTCGAAGGGGCGAAGGCGTTGGAGGAGGAGAGCAGAGAGGGAGTGATCCTCTTCCGCCACCCCTCCATGGTCAGGCTCTCGTCTTCCCGAATCCGGGAAATGGCCAAGAGAAGAACACCCCTCCATGGGCTTGTTCCCGATGGAGTCCGCAGGTATATAGAAGAAAAACGGCTTTACACTTCGGAGGTTGAAAGTTGACACCACCTGAAACGAAAGATTTGGAAATCATACTCCAGGCCCTCAACGAAAAGAAAGGGGAAGACCCGGTCGTCCTGGACGTGCGGGCTCAGACGCCCTACACCGACTATATGGTCATTGCCACAGGCCATTCGGAGCGTCAACTCGTCGCCATGGCCGACGAAGTCGAAGAGCGGCTCAGGAAAGAGGCTAAGAAGAAGCCTATCACAGTGGAGGGGTTGAACCACCCCCGTTGGATCCTTATGGACTTCGACGATATCGTCGTTCACATCTTTGCCCCGGACGAACGGGGATACTACGATTTGGAAGGTCTCTGGACGAGGAATGACAACCGCATACCGCTGGACAGGTTTAGTCTTTAAAGACCCGACCGCCCGCAAGACCCTCGAACGCCTCACGGCCTTCGCCCGTTTCGGCTCTCCTCTCCTGCTTACAGGGGAGGCCGGAACGGGGAAACGAGAAACCGCAAGGCTCTACCACCGTTTCCGTTGGGAAAGGGACGACGGGTTCGTCCACCTGAGCGCGGGGAACCTCTCCGCCGACCTTGCCTACACAGAGCTCTTCGGATACCGAAAGGGCGCCTTCAGCGGCGCCGATTCCGACAGGCCCGGAGCCGCCGACCGTACATCCGAGAGCGGGTCCACCCTCTACCTCTCCTCCCTGGAGCTCCTCCCCTCTTCCCTCTTCACCCCCCTGGTCGAACTCATCGAAAGCCACCGATTTCAGCCCCTGGGAGACGAACGGAGCAAGGAGTACCGCGGAGGCCTCGTCCTCTCCTCCCCTCTCTCCCTGGAGAGTCTGAAAGAGCTTCTTCCTCCCTCTCTCTTCTACGCCTTGAACGCCTACCATATCCCCCTCCCCCCCCTTAGGGAGAGGCCCAAAGACATTCTTCCTCTGGCCAAGTTCTTTCTCAAGGAGCTGAATAGGAGAGGGGGAATCAAGAAGGATCTGGACCCTGAGATGGCGACCTTCCTCCAAGCCTACACCTTCCCCGGAAACCTCAGGGAGCTGAGGAACCTCTTGGAGAGCGCCTACATCTCAGGTCAGGAGGAGAGCCTTCTCCGGCTGGCCCATCTCTCCGGCGTCGGTTCAACCCCTCCCTCCCAACTCCTCAAGGAGGCCATGGAGGAGCGCTGGACCTACGAAGAGCTTGAGAAACGGTATTTTCTGGAAGTGTACAAGCGGGAGGGTGGTAGGCGTAAACGGATCGCCTCCTCTCTGGGGATCACGGCCCGGAGCGTTTACAACCTTCTGCTGAAGTACGGGTTGGCCCATGGAAAAGATCAAGGCCCTCTGGGTGGGGAAAAATAAGTTTCCCTCCCTGGCCGAGCTGGAAGAAGACTACTCCCGAAAGATCTCCCTGATGGTCCCCTTCCTCCTCCAGACGTTGAAAGACCCTCCCCGGGGGCTCTCGGAGAAGAGGGCCACGGAGTGGGAGAACCAGCGGATCCTCGAAGCCATAGACGACGGCGACAACGTCATCGCCTTGGACGAGAGGGGTCGCACCTTCGATTCTCTGGGTTTTGCCCACTGGTTGGAGGGGCTTCTCATCGCCCACCGCCGTACGGTCTTTCTCGTGGGAGGCGCCTCGGGCTGGACAGAACCGGTAAAGAAACGCGCCCAGGGCCTCCTCTCCCTCTCTCCCCTCACCCTCTGCCACGACCTGGCCCGGGTGGTCTTTCTCGAACAACTCTACCGGGGGCTGACCATCCGGGGTGGCCTGCCCTACCATCGGTAGAGCCTTTCCTTGACAGGAAGGGCTGTTTTTGTTATTTTTATGAAGAGGTAATCCGTCCGTATGCTATTGACGAAGAGGGAAAAAGAGATTCTCCGAAGCACCGTGGAGCTTTACATCGAAACGGGGGGACCCGTTTCCTCCAGGATGGTGGCAAAACGCCATAAGGGGGCCTTCTCCACGGCCACCTTCCGCAACGAGATGCTCTCCCTGGAAGAGAAGGGCTTCCTCGTCCAGGTCCACGCCCAGTCCGGCCGTATCCCCACCCCCAGGGGCATCACCTACTACGTCAAGAACATGATCTCCTCCGCCGAAACGGAGCGCCCCTTCCCCGCCCCTCCCAGGGTCACCGAGTACGACCGTTTCTGGGAGAGTGTCTCCGAAGACCTCTCCTTTCACTCCCAGAACGCCGGGTTTGTTTTAACTCCCTCCTTCTTCTCCCTGAAGTTTAGCTCCATCCGCCTTCTCAGAGTGGGAGAAAACCGGTGTGTCATCGTCTTGGAAACTCTGGGCAAGCTTGTCTCCACCCGTGTCGTCTCCCTGGAGAGCGACATATCCCAGAACGATCTCGACCTCTTCTCCCAGGAGGTCAACCTCAACTTCCGGGGGTACTCTCTAGAGGATGTTCTCCGCCACCTCTACCTCTCCTCTCGGGAGCAACAGAGGAGGCTTCACCGTTTTCTCTCCCAGCTGAAGAACCTTGTTCTCTCCGACCACTCCCCTTTCGATCTCTTCTTTCGGGGGGAGGAGAGGCTCCTGGAGCAGATCATCTCCAAGGACATGGAAAAGATCAAGGAGTTGATCTCTGTCCTGGAGAACCGTCGTAAGCTGGTATCCCTCCTTCGCCAAGCCAAAGGTCAGGACGAGGTGACCATTCTCTTCGCCCCCGACTTGGGGGACGATTCCTTCGACAACTTCACCCTGGTCGTCTCGGAGTACAAGGTGGACGACCAATCGGCAGGGCGCATCGGCGTCCTGGGGTTTCCGATGATGAACTACCCCCGGGTCTACACGCTGGTAAAGGAGATGGCCAGAAACCTCTCCGGATACCTCTACCCCCCGGGACAATCCGACAACGAGGTGTATAGATGACCGATCGAGTACAAAACAACGGAGAGGCCGCCGAAGTCAACCTCTCCGATGAAGCCGTGAAGATCAGCGGTGAAGGGGCTGTCCCCTCTCAAGCCTGCGAGAAAGAGGCTCCAGAGGAAAAGCCCGACATCATCGCCTCTCTCAAGGCGGAGAACAACGAGCTGCAGGACCGTCTCCTGCGCAGGCTCGCAGACTTCGAGAACTACAAGAAGCGGGTCGCTCAGGAGAAGGAGATCGCTCTCAGAGAAAAGATGGGGGCCTTCTTCCTGGAACTCCTTCCGGTAACGGACAACTTCGAGCGGGCCCTGAGCAACCTGAACGAAGAAACCTCCGCCTCCTCCCTCGCCGAAGGGGTGAAGCTCATCCATAAACAGCTTCTGAACGTGCTGACCCGTTTCGATCTGAAAGAGATCGACACAGAAGGGGGTAACTTTGACCCCCATCTCCATCAGGCCTTTGACAGGGAGTACTCTCAGGAGCCGTTGGAGAGGCCGATGATCTCGAAGGTCTTTCAGAAAGGGTACACGTTCCAAGGGATCGTCTTGAGACCTTCCCTGGTCAAGGTTCGGCTTCCCAAGGAGGAGAACACCGCCCCCTCCCCGGAGGAAGGGTGCGTAAACAAGGAAAACTGAAGGTTTAAGGGGAAGAGATGGGGAAAACGATCGGAATCGATTTAGGGACCACCAACTCTTGTGTCGCCTACATGGAGGGTGCGGAGGCAAAGGTTGTCCCCTCCGCCGGAGGGGCCCGGACGACCCCGTCGGTGGTGGCTTTCGGTAACGGGGGAAACCGCATTCTCGGCCATACCGCGAAGCGTCAAATCATCACGAATCCGAAGAAGACCTTCTTCTCCATCAAGCGCCTTATCGGCAGGAAGTATGACTCCCCGGTGATTCGGGAGCTCCTTCCCAAGCTTCCCTTCGAGATCGTTCCTGCGGAGAACAGGGATGTCCGCCTGAAGTTCGAAGAGACCATCCTGGCGCCCCAGGAAATTTCGGCCTACCTTCTCATGCACCTGAAGGAGAACGCGGAAGAGTACCTGGACGAACCGGTCGACACGGCGGTCATCACGGTTCCGGCCAACTTCGACGATTCCCAGAGGCAAGCGACCAAAGACGCCGCCACCATCGCCGGTCTGAAGGTGGCCAGGATCATCAACGAGCCCACCGCCGCCTGCCTCGCCTACGGCTTCCACCACAAGAAGGAGGGAAAGGTCTTCGTCTACGACTTCGGCGGGGGAACCTTCGACGTCTCGATTCTGGAGATCGGCGAAGGGGTCTTCAAGGTTCTCTCGACCCGAGGGGACTCCTTCTTGGGAGGCAACGACTTCGACCGCCGCATCGTGGATTGGATTCTCAAACTCTTCCAAGAAAAGAACGGAATCGATCTCAGCAACGATCCTTTCGTCTACCAGAGGGTCCTCGAGGTTGCCGAGAAGGCCAAGATGGAGCTCTCCTTCGTTCAGGAGACGGAGATCAACCTCCCCTACGTCTACGTGGACGACAAGGGTCCCAAACATATTGTCATGACCTTGACCAGGGGAGTCCTGGAAGAGCTCACCGAAGACCTTGTGGAGCGGACGGTCCCCTACATCCAGGAGGCTCTGGACGGGGCGAAGATCCGGAAAGACGAGATCAACGACGTCATCCTCGTCGGCGGCCAGACCCGCATGCCCCTCATCAAGGACCATCTCAAGAGGTTCTTCGGTCATGATCTCCGCGCCGACATCAACCCCGACGAGGTGGTGGCCATGGGCGCGGCGGTTCAGAGCGCCATCCTCCAAGGGGAGATCAAGGACATCGTCCTGCTGGATGTCACCCCCCTCTCTCTGGGGATCGAGACCAAGGGGGATTCCTTCACCAGAATCATCCCCATGAACTCGACGATCCCGATCAAGAAACAGAAGACCTTCACCACCGTGGTGGACAACCAATCGGTCGTCAAGATCCACGTCCTCCAAGGGGAAAGGGAGATCGCCTCGGAGAACCGCTCCCTTGGGTACTTCGAGCTGGTCGACATCGCCCCTGCCCCTAAGGGAATGCCACAGATCATCGTGACCTTCGAGATCGACGCCGACGGTATCGTCCAAGTTTCCGCGAAGGACAAAGCCTCGGGTTACGAGCAGAAGATCCGGATCAACCCCTCCTCGGGACTCTCCTCAGAAGAGATCCGAAGGATGGTCGCCGAGGCCGACAAGTTCAAAGAGAACGACATCCAGAAGAAGAACCTCAACCGGGAAGTGTCCGCGTTGACCACCCTTTTAGACTCTATCTCCCACTCCTTCAACAACCTTAAGGAGCGTATCGCCGTCGAGAAGCGTTCCCCCTTCGAGGATTTCTTCTCCCAGGGACGCTCGGCCCTGGAGAGGCCGGACCTGGAGTTGATCAAGAGGTTGAGAACGGAAGGGGAGATGCTTCAAGAGAAACTCTACGAGATCATCAACGAAATCTACAGCAAAGGAGCCCCCGTGCAGGCCCCCTCCGATCCAGTAACGATAGGGGATGATACGGAGCCAATAGAAAAGGAACCATGAGCGGAGAAAAAAACAGAGACTATTACTCTATCCTGGAGGTCAACCAACAGGCCGGCCAGGATGAAATTAAAAAAGCTTACCGTAAGAAGGCCCTCCAGTACCATCCGGACAGAAACCCTGACAACCCCCAGGCGGAAGAGAAGTTCAAGGAGGCTACCGAAGCCTACTCCGTCCTCTCTGACCCAGAGAAGAGAGCCGTCTACGATCAGTACGGCTTCGAGGGACTCCAGAGGCAGGGGGGAGGGGCTTCGTATTCGGACTTCTCCTCGGTCTTCAACGACTTCGGGGATATCTTCGGCTCTTTCTTCGGTGACGCCTTCGGCTTCGGCCAGACCCGGCGCTCTCGAAGCCGAAAGGGCGACGACCTCTGGGTCGAAGTCTCACTCACCCTCGAGGAGGCGGCCCAGGGAGTCGAGAGGGAGATCTCCCTCCACCGCAAAGAGAGCTGCGACCTCTGCGGTGGAAGCGGAGTCGAGAAGGGTCACTCCAAGGAACGTTGCCCCTCCTGCGGTGGAAGCGGGGAGATGAGAACATCCCAAGGGTTCTTCACCTTCTCCCGGACATGCCCTCACTGCTCCGGCCAAGGGGAGATCAACCGCCACCCCTGCCGCGGATGTCAAGGAAAGGGCTACGCCTATAAGGATAAAAGTCTCAAGGTGAAGATTCCCCCCGGAGTGGACGAGGGGATGAAGGTACGCCTCGAAAGAGAGGGCGAACCCGGAACCAGTGGCGCCCCCCGGGGCGATCTCTACGTGGGCATCAAGGTCAAGGCCCACAAGCGTTTTCAACGCCAGGAATCCGACCTCTTCTTGGAGATGGAGATCTCTCCGAGTCAAGCCGCCTTGGGAACGAGAATCGGAGTCCCCACCCTCTTAGGGGACCCGGTGGATCTCTCCGTTCCTGCGGGAACCCAGGGTGGAGCCCTTTTCAAGATCAAGGGTCAGGGGATGCCCCACTTGAGACGGGATGGCCGAGGTCTGCTCTTGGTCAAGGTCAAGGTCAAGACACCTTCGGACCTCACAGAAGAGGAGAAGAACCTCTACCAGAAGTTGGCGGAGCTTCGCGGCGAAGCCGTGGGGAATTCGGACAAAGACGGCCTCTTCTCGAAGGTCAAGAGCATCTTTAATTGAGACCCATGACCGTCGGACAAACCGCTTTCAAGGAGCGTCATGTTCTTTAAAGGACAGAGAATCGGGAAGTACGAGATCATGGAAGCCCTTGGAAGCGGCGGGTTCGGAGCCGTTTACCTGGCCTTGGACACCTGGTTGGCCCAGGAGGTTGCCCTCAAGGTCCCCCATCAACAGACAGAGGAGTTTTTCCACCTTCTCAAGGAGCCCAGGCTCCAAGCCTCCCTGGACCATCCCAACATCGTCCGGCTCTACACGGTCGAGAAGATCGACGGAGTCTTCTTCATGGTCATGGAGTACGTCAAGGGGGAGACCCTGGACGCCATGATCCGCCGCAAGAACGCCCTCCCCCTCTACAAGGCTCTCCTCTACTTCGAAGAGGTTCTCCGGGCCGTCGCCCACGCCCACGCCAGCTCGATCATCCACCGCGACCTGAGGCCCACGAACATCATGATCAACGACAGGGACTCAGTGAAGATCACCGATTTCGGAACATCCACCTGGCTGGAAGGGCAACCCTACGCCTCCACCCGAATCGGATCCCCTCCCTACATGGCCCCAGAACAGTTCGACGGCAAGGCCACCTACGCCTCGGACATCTACTCCATCGGCTGTATCTTCTACGAGATGATGACCGGTCTGCCCCCCCTCCTGGATGCCAACCCCTACAAGATCAAGGAGATGGCCCTCCACAACCAGATCAAACCTCTAGGTGCGGTCAACACCGAGGTCCCTCCGGAGCTGGAAAGAATCGTCATGAAGATGTTGGAACCGACACAGGAGAGGCGTTACCGAGAGGTGAAAGAGGTTCTCTACCACCTGAAAGTCTACCTCGGCGACAACGACCGAGCCGATTATATCGACGAGATCCGCCAGAGGATCAAGCAGAAGGATTCCCGGCTTCCTTCCGTCTTCTGTTGGAACTGTCGCCGCTCCATTCCCCCCTTCTCCACGGTTTGCCCCTTCTGTAGGACAGAACAGTAACCCCGAGGGGGCCCGACTCTCCCAACGGGACACCTTGGGGAACAGGGAAAAAAGTGGCCACCCCCTGGAAAGGAGAGAAAGACCCTTCCCTTTTTTTAAGAGAGACCGGGAAGAGAGGCGCCTCCCGCCGGCCCTCTTAGGAACCCTTAATTTTCCAGGGAAGAGGTCCCTGAGGCCTGGGCCGCGAAGGCATCCACCAGAGAGCGTAGGGCCGTGAGGGAGTAGGGAAGAATCGCGCAAAATTCTTCGGCGCTCGAAGCGAACGGCTCGATTACGAAGATGACGCGCCCTTCGTCGATAATCACCTTAGCCGCCTTGATCATGGTGCTCGCCTCTACGGCCGCCCGGGTGTACCGGTCTTCCTCTTCGGGAGTACGGATATCCAAGACATGGAGGTAGAGGATGGTGTAGAAGACTTCGCACTCCTCATCCAAGACCAACCGATAGGAGTTTTCCCCTTTCCCAAAGAGAAGATCCCGGTCCTCTCCCTTCTCCGCGCAGTAACCCTCTTCCCGAAGGTACGCGAGAATCTCCTCCCGTCGCCCGTCCATGTCCATCATCCTCTCCACACTCATCGTATTTGAAAGGAGGTTCTTCCCGGAGCCTTGAATCGGTCTCATGAAGTTCGGCTCCTCTCAGAGATGAGTTTACACGAAAGGGGGAGGAAAAGGTGACTTTTCGGGTAGGCAATCTCTCCCAGGGGAGGGAAGAGATCTCCGGCCACAGGGCCTGGGAGTCCAGGACGTTTTGGAGAGGTTTTGGAAAAACCGCTGGGCGGGGACCCCGAAGGAGTCCCCGCCCAGTACGGCAAGGGAGTTACCAGATTTTCGGCCTTTGGTCGGGAGTCCGGTAGAGCTTGTCCCCCGCCTGAATATTAAAGGCTTTGTAGAAAGCGTCGACGTTGAAAGGGGCACCGTTGACTCGGAACTCGCCCCAGGGGTGAACATCTTCCTGAATCAACCTCTTCAGGGCTTCGTCACGGATGAGGCCCCTCCAGATCTGGGCGTTGGCCAGGAAGAAACGCTGGGAGCCGCTGAAACCATCGATGGCTTCGGGTTCAGGCTTCCCTTCGAGGGAAAGGGTGTAGGCGTCGAAAGCCATGGTAAGACCGGCGTAATCGGCGATGTTTTCGCCCAAGCTGAGACGTCCGTTGACATGGACTCCGTCGGCGGTGGAAAAGCCTTCGTACTGCTTGACCAGCAGTTCGCTCTGCTCCTTGAACTTGTCCGCATCCTCCTTGGTCCACCAATCCCGCATGTTTCCATCTTTATCGAAGTTTCGACCCTGATCGTCGAAACCATGGCTCATCTCGTGGCCGATGACCATCCCGATAGCCCCGTAGTTGACGGCGTCATCGGCGTCGGCGAAGAAGAAAGGAGGCTGAAGGATCCCGGCGGGGAAGATGATCTTGTTCTGGAGGATGTTGTAGCTCGCGTTAACGGTCTGAGGCGTCATACCCCATTCGTTCTTGTCCACAGGTTTACCGAGCTTCTCCATGTTCTTCCTAACGGCGAAACGGGAGAAAGCCTCCATGTTGGAGAGGAGGGTGGAACGGTCGAGATGGAGGTCAGTATAATCCTTCCATTTGGAGGGGTACCCGACTTCGATCTGCATGGCCGCGAGTTTCTCCAGGGCCTGGGCCTTGGTGGTTGCGCTCATCCATTGGAGTTTCTGAAGACGTCCGGAGAAGGCCTTCTTCAAGTTGGCCACCAGAGTCTCCATACGTTTCTTGGCTTCCGGCGGAAAGTACCTTTCCACGTAGATCTGGCCAACCAGATCTCCCAGGGTGCCACTGATGACATCGGTCATCCGCTTCCACCGGTCTTGGTTCTTTTCGGTTCCCTGCATCACCTTCCCGAAGAAGCGGAAGTTTTCGTCGACGAAGGGTGCGCTCAGGAAGGCGGCGCTGCCGTGAAGGGTGTGCCACTTCAGATAGACCTTCCAATCGGCCATAGGAACATCTTTGATCATGGCGCTGACTTCGGCGATGAACTTAGGAGAGGTCACGATGACCTCTTTGACCTGAGGAGCATTTATAGCCTTCAAGTAGGCCTTCCAATCGAAGTTGGGGGCGGCCTTTTCGAGGTCGGCAAGGGAGAGTTTGTTGTAGAGACCCTTGAGATCCCTCTGCTCGACGTTGTTCTTAGAGCTCTTCGCCAACCGGGTTTCGATCTTCATCACCGTTTCGGCATGAAGAGCGGCCTGCTCGGGGGTCTCCCCAAGCAAGACCAGCATGGCCTTCACATGGGCGATGAACTCTTTACGGATCTTGTCGGCGTCTTCGCCCTGGCGGGTATAGTACTCCGTCTCGGGGAGGGAGAGACCGCCCTGGTCGATATAGAAAGAGTAGATCTCCGAATTCTTGAGATCAATCTCAACACCCGCCCCGAAGAGGGGGTTGGAGCCCTTCTTGGCAAAATCCGCCAACAGCCTGACGAGACCGGGAATGTTCTTGACAACCCCAATCTTGTTCAAATCCCCTGTGAGGGGTTTGGCCCCAAGGGCATCGATGGATTGCGTGTCCATGGCGGTAGCGTAGAAGTCTCCGATCTTCTGAACCGGAGAGTCCTTGGGGGCCTTGAGGGCCTCCTGGGCGAGAGCCTCGAAGAGGTTGTGAAGCCTCTCCTGGTTCTGCATCCTCACCTCGGTAAAGGTGTTGAACTGGCTTCTATCGGCGGGAAGAACCGCCCCTTTGATCCACTGACCGTTGGCATAACGGTAGAAGTCGTCTCCAGGTTTGATGGTAAGGTCCATGTTCTTCTTCTCTAAAACCGGTCTCTTCTCGTCCGCCTGAAGCAGGGGAGCGACCGCTCCCAAGAAGAGAGCCAAGAGAAGGGTGAAGAGAGTGTAGTTTCTTTGCCTTCGCGTACTCATGATGTCTCCTTGTTGTTTATTAAAGGTAAATCTACCTTCAGATTATTCCTATTAAACTTGGTCTTCATAGTGTATCTAGTACGGAGAGAGAGGAAAAATGTTCCGCCGAAGGGGGAGCTTGAAAAAAGTCCGCCCTTCCCTCACCGGGAGAGAGGTTCGAGGTTGACACGGAAGGGTTGGCAAGGAAGGGATCCAAGCGCCTCCAAGACCCGTTCTTCCTTGCCGGGGGCGTAGAGGAAGAGGGTGCCTCCCCCTCCGGAACCGTTGACCTTTCCCCCCAGGGCACCCGCGGCCAAGGCCTCATCCAAGAGAAGATTGATCCGGGGTGTGGAGTTTTTAAGGTACTCCCGGCAGATTCTCTGTTCCTCCCGGAAGAGGGCCCCCAGAAGCGAGGGGTCGAGGTGCTCCCGGCGGAGAACCTCCCGTCCCTTCAAGGTGAGGGCGTAGTTGAGAACCGCCGCCTTCCCGAAGGGGCGAAGCTCTCCGGGGAGAAGGTCGAGCTCCCCCTCTTCGATTGTCTCTAAAGGACGGTTGGGGAAGAGGACCTTGACCATCTCCAGGGCGGAGGTCTGACCCTCCTTGAGGAGACGTATGCGGCCCAGAGTCTCCTTTTTTTCCAATGAATCCACGAGGATCAGGCCTTCCAGAGTCGTCCGGAGAAGCTCATGTCGGTGGGAGTGGAAATCGAAGAAGTGGGCTCCCCCCAGGGAAGAGGCGTAGTGGTCCATTCTTCCCCCGGGTTCGTTGAACTCGACGACTTCGGCTTGGAAAGCCCTCTCCGCATCCGCCACAGGGTCCTCAGGAAGCTCGGGAAGGTAGTGGCGGCGGAGAAGTCTGATCCAAGCGACGTTGAGAACCGACGAAGAGGAGGCCCCGGCGGCAACGGGAATTCTGCTGTGGACCACCACGTCCAGGCCATGGTCGATACGGGCGCCCTCTTTGATCAAAACGTTGATCCCGCTCCGGAAGTAGTCCCGGGGTTTCGTGTAGGGGAGTAGCTCTCCCCTTGAAGAAAAGCTCTCCTCCTCACGAATATCCGGCTTCTGGATATGGAAAAGCTCGTCTTTTCTTGGCTCTGCTTGAATGGTGAGATGAAGGTCCACAGCGGCGGCGATCACCGGATGGTTCAGATAGTCCTGGTGCTCTCCGAATAGACAGACCCTGGCGGGAGCTTGAGAGCGCATGATCCAGTCTATCCAAAAGGGGATCCTTTGTAAAGAGAGTTTTTTTGGAAAACATTGACATCCCTTCCCGGATAGCCTATTGATAAACCAGAGGAAAAAAGGAGGGTAAGATGAGTCTCAAACTCAAGGATATCTTGAAGGATGAGTCTAACCAGGGCAAAATCGAGCACCTTCCGGTCTTCAAACTCCCGGAAAAGCTCAGAAAGAACGAACAGATTCACGGCTCAGTCACCGTTGGACTCAAGGCTCCCCACCCCAACACGACGGAACACAACATCGTCTGGATGTCCATCTACTTTCTCCCGGAAGGAGCCGATTTCCCCTACCAGATTCTCAGGATCTCCTATGACGCCCACGGAGCCTCCGTGAAGGGAGGCGACACAAGCGGCATATACAGCGACGCCGAGCTCTGCTTCACCTTGAGGACCGCGACCTCGGGAACTCTCTACTGCGCCTCCTACTGCAACATCCACGGTCTCTGGAACACATCGGTTCCCCTGATACTGGAGGATGAGGAGGAGAAGGAGTAACCAAGGCTCCTACCGGTTCTCAGGCCGAAGCTCCGCCTCCGAAAAGGTTTAACAGAGTCGAGAATCTCCTGAGGGCTTCAGAGCCTGGCGGCGTAAGGCTATCTTTTCCTCATCAGGCCATCTCCCTGTCCACAGTGATGTGGGTGGTATAGAAGGGGTGGGTCCTCTTGAGCTCCTTGTCGATGTCCTGGGTCAACTTTTCCTGGGCCGCCCTGTTCAAGGAGCAGGAGCAGGAGAGAACGATATCGAAGAGAAGCTTCTTCTGATCCCCCTGGCCGACGATCCGCAGGTCGTGCATAGACAAGACGGAGGGGTGGTGTTCGAGAATCCGGTCGACCTCCTCCCGAACCACCCGTAACTCTTCGGAATCCGGGTTGACCGGATCCATATGGATAACCACGCTCACCCTCAGGGTCTCTTCGAGTTCTCTCTCCACATGGTCGATCACCTCGTGGAGCTCCGTCGTCGAGAGGCCTGCAGGAACCTCGGCGTGGGCCGAAGCGAAGTGTTTCTCAGGACCGTAGGTATGAACGATGAGGTCATGGACCCCCTGGATTGGCTCGTGTTCCAGGATAGTTCTACGGATATCCTTCGCCAGATCAGGGTCTGGTGACGTTCCCAGGAGGGGCGTCAGTGTCGCCCGGATCATACGGAAGCTGGAGTAGAGGATGAAGAGAGCGACCACCATCCCGATGATCCCGTCCGCAGGGAAGGTGGTGAACCGAGGCACCACCAGGCTGAGGGCGACGCAGGAGGTGATGGCCATGTCGCTGAAGGAGTCTATAGCCGCCGCCTGGAGGGTTCCAGAGCGGATCTTCGAGGCAACTCTTTTGTAGAAGACTCCGAGCAACAGTTTTGCGAAAACGGAGAGAAGCATCAGAAGGATCGCCCAGGGGGAGAACTTCAGCGGAACGGGATGAAGGATTCTCGCCGCCGAGCTCTTGACGAACTGGAGCCCTACGGCCATCACAAGGAAGGAGAGAGTCAAGGCGGCGATGTACTCCACTCTCCCGTGGCCGAAGGGATGCTCCCGGTCCGCAGGCTTTCCGGCCCATCGGAAGCTGAAGAGGGTGACTAGGGAAGAGAAGGAGTCGGAGAGGTTGTTGACGCCGTCGGCAACAACCGCCAGGCTGTTGACGACAAGGCCGGTGGTCAATTTCACCGTCCCCAAGACCAGGTTGACACCAACGCCTACGGTACCGGCCCTCTCTCCCTGTTTGATGCGGTCATTCTCGGATTCCGCATTCCCGTTGTTTTGTTTTTCCATGGTCGGGTCCACTACCTCCAAAGATACGGCATTCCCTCTCTGGATCGGCTTGTCTGAAGTGAGCCGCCCCACCTCAGTCTTCCCGGCCTTCCCCTTCGAGAGGAGGGGAATCGTTAAGGCCTTGCAAATCTATTTGTTAATGTACTCGGTGTGGAAGAGGATGTCAAGATCTCTGACAGCTCTTGCTTTCCCGCTCGGCCTCAACTCCTTTGGAGAAACTTTTTCCCTCCCGCTTTCGGAAAAATACTCCCCTCAGGAAAAGAGTTCCTCCTCACTTTTCCTCCCCGGCACCGTGGTTCCCCTCGTCTGAATGCCTATTGAATTCGGTTTTATGCGGATCCGCACATTGCGGCACAGAGGTTGAATACAAGTTTCATCTTCTTTCAGGAGGGATCCGATGGCTATCGATCCGATCACGGGACACTACTACGTCCCTTATGTTTCTCCGGCTCTTCAAACCACTTCCTCCGACTCCGCCTCCGCCG
>Ga0208826_1000177_pt1 | contig 73465 bp, 68 predicted proteins | sample AD_UKC115_MetaG_FD_184451 | JGI IMG/M metagenome (GOLD analysis project Ga0208826, IMG submission 184451) | Active sludge microbial communities of municipal wastewater-treating anaerobic digesters from Hong Kong - AD_UKC115_MetaG (SPAdes)... | ecosystem: Engineered > Bioreactor > Anaerobic >... | reverse complement strand
CCCTGGTATTGCGCCAGCAGTGGCAGTGAACGCACCACGCCATCATCGTCGGACATGGCATTGAAAAAACCCGCCACGGGCGCCGCCTGGGCCAGCGAGGGGATGTTGCTGCCATGCCCGTTCCAGGCGGTGGCACGCAGTGCCTGGCCCATCAATTGCTGACGGGTCACCACAGGCTGGGGGAGCTGGCCACGCGCGCCACCGTCGCGGTCACTGGTGAAGTAATACCCCAGCACCACGCTCTGCCCTCGCAGTACCTCAGCGAAGCGTTGGTCAAAGTCAAGTTCCGGGGCCAGCTTCTGCAGGGCCTGCCCATAGCCAGGCGCGTCGCGCAATGCCCCCTGGGCCAAGTGCTGCAGATGGCGCAGCCCTGAGCTGCCATCGGGCTCGGAAAAAACGACATCGAAACCCAAGACAGCCGCCTGTTGGCGCTCCAACAGCTCCTGGGTCAACTGCGCCAGTTTGTCACGCCCCCAGGGCCAATGGCCTACTTCTTCCAGGCTGCGCTCGTCAATATCGACGATCACCACACGCTCGTCCAGCGTGCGCGGCATGGTGGCGCGCAAGCGGATGTCGTAAATGATCTGGTCCAGCCGATCGAGCACCGGCATGCGCCATGCACCACTGGCGTGCAGCAACGCCAGCAGCATGGGCAAAAAAGCAACCAGAAGGCGCAAGCCGCGGCGGCGCAATGCCGCGCCCCAGCTTCTGGCCTTGACCGAAGGCGCCTGGTGCGTCATGGCCTCAGGCCAGGGGACCGTCAGCTCTGGACGAACTGCATTTCGGTGCCAGCAAGCTCCAGTCGGTCACCGTTGTGCAGTGGCACCGGTGTACCTCCAATGCGCTGGCCGTTGTGCAGCGGCATATCTGGCCCTTCGACGTGGGCCAGCACGAATCCGTTGTTTCTGCGCGTGATGGACGCTACCGCCAGCCCAGGCTTGCCGATGGTCGTCACTACTTTGGTGAGCGCCACCTCGCGGCCGGCCGCCGCGCCACTCATGACCTTGATGACCGCATGGAGCGGCGCTGCGGCAGCAGCTGGAGCCGCTGCAGGAGCGGGCCGTGGCATGGCCGGTGGCAGCACCATGCCGGGCTTGAAGATCATGGTCTTTTCGAACCCGCCCGCCTCTTCGTCGCCATGGAAGCGGATCTTGTACTTGCCCACCTCTATGGTGTCGCCGTTGCGCAAAGGTTGGCGCTTGGCGGCCTTGCCATTGATGTAGGTGCCGTTGGTGCTGCCCAGGTCTTCCACCTCGACTTCATCGCCCTGCATGTGGAAGACGGCGTGCTCTCCACTGACGGCCAAGTTGTCGATCACGATGTCGTTGTAGGGACGACGCCCGAGGGTCGTGCGCTCCTTGGTGAGCTGCACTTCCTTGATGACGACACCGTCGATCGACACGATCATTTTGGGCATGACCAACTCCTGTAGTTCTCTAAGCTTGAGTAATGAATCTGTGGCTGGTTATGCCGCACCCAACAGGCGCGACATGAAACCTCGTTTGGGACTGTCTGCCGCCGCCTGCACCAGCACCACGCTGATGTTGTCCCGCCCACCGGCGGCGTTAGCGGCGTCGATGAGCTGGCGCGCCTTGTCAGCCAGAGGCACGCTGGCAGCAGCCAGATCGGTCAACTCCTTGTGCCCGACCATCTCACTCAGGCCGTCGGAGCACATCAGGTACAAGTCCTGCGGCTCCACAAGGAATTCATTGATTTCGACCAGCACGTCTTCTTCCACGCCCAGCGCGCGGGTCACGAGATTGCGGCTGCTCGACAGCGCCGCCTGCTGCGGCGTGATGAGGCCTGCGTCGATCTGTTCCTGCAACCAGGAATGGTCACGCGTGATCTGCTCCAGCACCCCTTCACGCAAACGGTAGCAGCGCGAATCGCCAATATGCCCCAGCATGAGACGAGTGCCCTGGAACACGCCTACCACCAAGGTGGTGCCCATGCCCATGTACTGCGGGTTGGCCTCCGAAGCGCCCAGGATGGCCTGGTTGGCGTTGTCCACACAGATCTCGATGGCACGCCGCAAATCCTGCGCCTTGAGGTGCGTGCCTGCCTGCGCAATCCAACGGGAGAGCTCGGCCTGAATGAACGTGGTGGCCATGCCGCTGGCCACCTCCCCAGCGTTGTAGCCCCCCATGCCGTCAGCCAGCACGGCGAGCTGCGCCACAGGATCGACCGTGACCGCGTCTTCGTTGTTGGCGCGCACACGGCCCGGGTCGGTGAGCGCGCAGAACTGGTAACTGATGGACAAACCCGTCATGGCGTGGCCTTGTCCCGGCCCGTTGCGGGCGTGCGCGGCGCAGCCGCGTCCATCACGGTTTCTTGGAAATCCGACATATTGTGCCCAGGGGGATTGCTGAGCGCATCATAGACGAGCGCCTGCCCTGGCGACACGTTCGCGAGGGCGCCTGCCCCCCCGAGGGTGGCGTGCACGCCACGCAGGGCGGAAGCAAACTGCCGTCCGGTCTGGAAGCGCTCGCGCGGGCTCTTGCGCAAGGCCTGTTCCACCACCTGCGCCAGGTCCGCCGGCAGCTCTGGCCGCAACGTGCGCAGATCAGGGGCAGGCGTATGGGCGATGTGGTGCATCAGCTCGCTCATGGAGTTGCCGCGCAGGGGCAACTGGCCGCTCAGCAGCTGGAACAGTGAGACGCCCAAGGCGTACAGATCGCATCGCCCATCCACGCGCTGGCCCGCGAGCTGCTCGGGTGCCATGAAGCTGGGCGTGCCCAGCACGAGACCGGTGCGCGTCTTGCTGCTGTCGGTGATGCGGGCGATGCCAAAGTCCGATACCTTGACCGCGTCGGCGCGCGGGTCGTACATGATGTTGGCGGGCTTGATGTCACGGTGCACCACATTTTGCTGGTGCGCATAGTCCAACGCATCGGCCACCCGCGCCGCAATCGACACCACCTGCTCCACCGGCAGCAACTTGCCCGGCTGGGTAGCGCTGCTCAGGTCCTGGCCCTTGAGCAGTTCCATGGCGATCCAGGCCAGGCCCTGGTCCTCACCCGCGTCATAGATGGTGACGATGTTCTGGTGCTGCAGCCGCCCTGCGGATTCGGCCTCACGGAAAAAGCGCGCCCGCGCATCCACAAGGGCCGCACCATCGAACTCCTGCCCCAGCGCCAGCGCCTTGATGGCCACGATCCGGCCGATCTTGGGATCGCGCCCCTGATAGACCACGCCCATGGCGCCACGCCCCAGCTCCTTTTCAATCTGATAGCGCCCCAGCGTGGCAGGGTGCGCCGCAGAATCCGATGGCAGTTCCTGGGGCTTGCTGGCCTGGGCTGCTATTTCGGCCAGGTGACGTGCACGCTTGCGCCGCTTGCGCGCTTCGGCATGCTGGCGGTCGTGACGCAGGAGGTGCTCATACACCGCCACGGCCTGGTCGTAGCGATGCTTCTGTTCGAACTCATGGGCCAGGTTCAACAAATCGCCCTGCACCTGCGGCAGGCCACGCGCACGGCGCAGGCGCTCAAAAGCCATATCCAATTGACCTTGGCCCATCAAGGCCAGGCCCATCATGCGCTCGGATTCGACCTCTGCGGCCGATGGCGCAGCCACTGCCTTGTGCTCCGGATCGACCCGCACCAGCAGGACCTGCACCAAACCACCCAGCACCAGCACCGCCGCCGGCAGAGTGAGCGGCAGCACCACAGAAGCCGCTTGCATGGCGACCCACTGCAAAGCCAGCAGCGCGCCCGCCAGACCGAGGGCCAGTCCTGCCCCGGCAACCACGCTCAACACCGGCAAGACCCCGATGAGCACCAGCAGAGCCGCCTGCACACCCAGCCAAGGCAGTGCGACCGCCCACGCGGGCACGGCATGCAGTTGCTCCGCAGAATGCACACCTGCCACTGCAGCGTCGAACAGATGGCGATCCAGCGCACCGCCAGACAAGAGATGCAGCAGCCCCAGCACCAGCGCCACCAGCACGGCCCCAGCCCCGTGCCGTAGCACGTGCTGCCATGTCTGACGCCCTCCTCGGTGACCACCCACTGTTTGCACCCCTGTTGTTCGTACTCTAGGCAAGCAAGAATTGCGCCCCGACATCCGGGGCCACGCCATGAGGCTATGACCAGTTACCCAGCCATAGCGACAGGGTTTGCCCGCGCCTGATCCGACAAAATTGTCAGCACCAGAAACAAAAAGCGCCTGGGCACAGGCCACAGGCGCTTCGGTCGGGCGCGCCCACAGGCGCTGCACTCACTTGAGCTGTGCCTTGAGCAGCTTGCCCAGCTCCGAGGGGTTGCGCGTCACGACGAAACCGCACTCTTCCATGATGGCGAGCTTGGCATCGGCCGTGTCGGCGCCGCCGGAGATCAGCGCGCCGGCGTGGCCCATGCGCTTGCCGGGAGGGGCGGTCACGCCAGCGATGAAGCCGACGATGGGCTTTTTCATGTTGGCCTTGCACCACTGGGCGGCCTCGGCTTCATCGGGACCGCCGATTTCGCCGATCATGATCACGGCGTCGGTGTCGGGGTCGTCGTTGAAGGCCTTCATCACGTCGATGTGCTTGAGACCGTTGATCGGGTCGCCGCCAATGCCCACGGCGGTCGATTGGCCCAGACCCACTTCGGTCAGCATGGCCACGGCTTCGTACGTCAGCGTACCGGAACGGGACACCACGCCGATGCGGCCCTTGCGGTGGATGTGGCCGGGCATGATGCCGATCTTGATTTCGTCGGGCGTGATGATGCCGGGGCAGTTGGGGCCCAGCAGCAGCGTCTTCTTGCCGCCAGCGGCTTCCTTGGCCTTCATCTTGTTGCGCACTTCGAGCATGTCGCGCACGGGGATGCCTTCGGTGATGCAGATGGCCATGTCCAGGTCAGCTTCCACGGCTTCCCAGATGGCAGCGGCGGCACCTGCGGGCGGCACGTAGATCACCGACACGGTGGCGCCGGTCTGCGTGGCGGCTTCCTTGACGGAGGCGTAGATCGGGATGTTGAAGATCGACTCACCGGCCTTCTTGGGGTTCACGCCCGCGACGAAGCAATTCTTGCCATTCGCGTATTCCTGGCACTTTTCGGTGTGGAACTGGCCGGTCTTGCCCGTGATGCCCTGGGTGATGACCTTGGTGTCTTTGTTGATGTAAATCGACATGTGTGTTCTCCGGGCTTACTTGACGGCAGCAACGATCTTGGTCGCAGCTTCGGCCATGGTGTCGGCCGCGATGATGGGCAGACCGGATTCGGCCAGCAGCTTCTTGCCCAGCTCTTCGTTGGTGCCCTTCATGCGCACCACCAGCGGCACGGACAGGTTCACGGCCTTGCAGGCGGTGATCACGCCTGTGGCGATGGTGTCGCACTTCATGATGCCGCCGAAAATGTTGACCAGGATGCCCTTGACGTTCTTGTTCTTGAGCATGATCTTGAAGGCTTCGGTCACCTTCTCGGCGGTGGCTCCGCCGCCCACGTCCAGGAAGTTGGCCGGCTCGCCGCCGAACAGCTTGATGGTGTCCATGGTGGCCATGGCCAGACCGGCGCCGTTCACCAGGCAGCCGATGTTGCCGTCCAGGCTGATGTAGGCCAGGTCGAACTTGGAGGCCTCGACTTCAGCGGGGTCTTCTTCGTCCAGGTCGCGCAGGGCCACGATCTCGGGGTGGCGGAACAGCGCGTTGGCGTCGAAGTTGAACTTGGCGTCCAGGGCGATCAGGTTGCCCTTGGAATCGCAGTTCAGAGGGTTGATTTCCACCAGCGACGCGTCGGTGTCCATGTAGCACTTGTAGAGCTTGGCGAACAGATCCACGGCCTGGTCCACCGAGCCGCCGGTCAGGCCGATGGCCGCAGCGATTTTCTTGGACTGGTCGGCGGTGATGCCGGTCAGCGGATCGATCATCTCGGTGATGATCTTCTCGGGCGTGGAGTGGGCCACTTCCTCGATGTCCATGCCGCCTTCGCTCGAAGCGATCAGGGCCACCTTCTGCGTGGCGCGGTCGGTCACCAGCGAGATGTACAGTTCATTCTTGATGTCGGCGCCGTCTTCGATGTAGAGGCGGCGAACCTTCTGGCCTTCGGGGCCGGTCTGGTGCGTGACCAGCTGCATGCCCAGGATCTGCTCGGCCAGCTTCTTGACGTCGTCAATGCTCTTGGCCACCTTCACGCCGCCACCCTTGCCACGGCCGCCCGCATGGATCTGGGCCTTGACCACCCAGACGGGGCCACCCAGCTTCTGGGCCGCTTCCACGGCCTCCTGGACGGTGAATGCCGGAATGCCCCGGGGTACGGGCACGCCAAAATTACGCAAGATTTCCTTGCCTTGGTATTCGTGAATCTTCATGAGGGTCTCTCTCAGGGAAGGGATTTCACCCGTCTACCATGGCTGATTGTTCTGGCGGCGGGCTTGGGACATGGCAGCCGGTAAATGTATCATGGTGCGGCGCACCATACCTTTTTGCAAACTTACATGCTGCGACACCCCCGTGCCGCACATGGCCCTGGAGAGACCATGCCCACCGTATTCATCGATGGCGAAGCCGGCACCACCGGCCTGCAGATCCGCGAACGCCTGCAAGGCATGGCGGGCGTGCAACTGCTGAGCATCGCGCCCGAAAAACGCAAGGACCCACTGGCCAAGCGCGCACTCATTGCGCAGGCCGATCTGGTGGTGCTGTGCCTGCACGACGACGCAGCGCGCGAGAGCGTGGCGCTGGTGGACGCCATCACCCAGGAGACCGGCAAGGCCATCAAGATCATCGACGCCAGCACCGCCCACCGCACCACGGAAGGCTGGGTCTATGGCTTCCCGGAGCTGTGCGCAGGGCAGGCAGATGCCGTGCGCCAGGCGACGCGCGTGGCCAACCCCGGCTGCTACGCCACCGGCGCCATCGCTCTGCTGCGCCCGCTGGTCGATACAGGCCTGCTGCCGCAAGACGCAGCGCTGTCGCTGCCCTCGGTGTCGGGCTACAGCGGCGGCGGACGCAGCATGATCGAAGCCTATGAAGCCGGCCAGGCCGCGCCTTACGAGGCCTACGCCCTGGGCCTGGCACACAAGCACCTCCCCGAGATCCTGCATTGCACCGGCCTGACCCGGCGCCCGGTGTTCATTCCGGCCGTGGGCAATTTTGCGCAGGGCATGCTGGTGCAATGCCCGCTGCACCTGGACCTGCTGCCCGGCGCACCCAAGGCCGCCGACCTGCACGATGCGCTGGCCGCCCACTACGCCCGCACCAACACGCCAGAGCAGTATGTGAAGGTCCTGCCTCCCACCGACGACCTGAAACTCGCAGCCGACACCCTGGCCCACACCAACCAGCTGGAGCTGCGCGTATTTGCCAACGAAACCCACCGCCAGGCCGTGCTGGTGGCCCGGCTGGACAACCTGGGCAAGGGTGCCAGCGGCGCCGCCGTGCAGAACCTGCGCCTGATGCTGGGGCTTTGATTGCTATTGTTTTAATAGCTGCTGGCGCTTGATCATCAAGCGCCAGCAGCCAAAAACACTAAAAATCGTCTTCCACACCCCGCACCACGCGGCGCACGGTGTCGGAGGCAAATCCACGTGCCAGCAGAAAGCGCACCTGGCGGGCGCGGCCCGCAGCGTCGGGCGCGGGCGCGCCAAACTTGCGCTCCCACAACACCCGGGCACGCTCCAGTTCGGTGCCGCCCAAGCCTTCCAGGGCCGCATCCACCGTGGAGGCATCCAGCCCCTTGGCCTGCAGTTCCTGGCGCAAACGCTGCGTACCCAAGCGGGCAGCGCGGCGGTGCACCAGCGACGCGGCGGCGCGCTCGTCGCTGAGAAAGCCCTGGGCCTGCAGGGCATCGAGCAGGGCATCGAGCTGCCCCTCGGTTTCCTCGTGCGGCGCCAGCTTGCGCCGCAGCTCCGAGCGCGTGTGCTCGCGCCGCGCCAGGCTGCGCAGTGCGCGGGCCCTGAGCGAAAGGGCGGGCTGTGCCATGCCCGCTTACGCGGCGTTTTCCGAAGCAGACGCGCCAGAGGCTGACGGCTGCAGGGCAATACCCAACTGTTCGCGAACGCGGTTCTCGATTTCAAGCGCCAATTCGGGGTTTTCGCGCAGGAACTCGCGCGCGTTGTCGCGGCCCTGGCCGATTTTTTCGCCGTTGTAGGCGTACCAGGCGCCGCTCTTTTCGATGATGCGTGCGTTCACGCCCATGTCGATGATCTCGCCCTCACGCGAAATGCCCTCGCCGAACAGAATGTCGAACTCCGCTGTCTTGAACGGGGGGCTGACCTTGTTCTTGACCACCTTGACCTTGGTTTCGTTGCCGATGGCCTCTTCGCCCTTCTTGATGGTGCCGGTGCGGCGGATATCGAGGCGCACCGAGGCGTAGAACTTCAGCGCATTGCCGCCCGTGGTGGTTTCGGGGCTGCCGAACATCACGCCGATCTTCATGCGGATCTGGTTGATGAAGATGACCGTGCAGTTGGTCTTCTTGATGGTGGCGGTGAGCTTGCGCAGTGCCTGGCTCATCAGGCGCGCCTGCAGGCCGGGCAGTGCATCGCCCATTTCGCCTTCGATTTCGGCCTTGGGCGTGAGGGCGGCGACCGAGTCCACGATGATCAGGTCCACAGCGCCCGAGCGCACCAGGCTGTCCACAATCTCCAGCGCCTGCTCACCCGTGTCGGGCTGGGAGATCAGCAGATCCTGCAGGTTGACGCCCAGCTTTTGCGCGTACTGGATGTCGAGCGCGTGCTCGGCGTCCACGAACGCGCACTGCCCGCCGAGCTTCTGCATTTCGGCCACCACCTGCAGCGTGAGCGTGGTCTTGCCGGAGGATTCGGGGCCGTAGATCTCGATCACACGGCCGCGCGGCAGGCCACCCACGCCCAGGGCAATGTCCAGGCCCAGCGAGCCGGTGGAAACGACCTGGATGTCCTCGATCACCTCGCCCTCACCCAGGCGCATGATGGTGCCCTTGCCGAACTGCTTTTCGATCTGCGCCAGCGCGGCCTGCAGGGCCTTGGCTTTTTCGTCCTTGGCCTTTTCGTTGTCAGCGGGAGAGGTACGGGTGGCGGTAGCGTTCACGGTGGACTCCTTGGAAGGTGGGATGGTGTCGCCTGTTTTTCATCACAGGCTGGATGCTTGAACAGTAGTTTATCCAGCAATAAATCAAACATCGCCAAATATTTGGTCAGTTTGATTTACCATTTCCGCATGACTGACACCCTCGCCGCCACGCCTATGGATGCCGCGCACCACGATGCCTGGCGCCAGACGCACCTGGGCCGCCTGATGGGCCACGCCCTGCGGCGCTTTGATGCGCGGGTGCTGCAGCTCATGGCGCGCAATGTGGAGGTGCCGCTGGCGCTGTCCAACCTGGCGGCGCGCCAGCAGGTGAGTGCGGCGCATGTGCACATCACGCGCCACCTGTCACTGCGCGGCGACCGGCTCAGCGACCTGGCCACCAAGGCGGGCATGACCAAGCAGGCCATGGGCACGCTGGTGGACCAGTGCGAGGCCTGGGGCCTGGTGCGGCGCCTGCCTGACCCGCACGACGCACGCGCGCGGCGCGTGTGCTTCACACCCACGGGGCTGGACTGGCTGCGCGCCTTCGAGGCGGCCGTGGCGCAGGCCGAGGCCGAATGGCGTGCCGAGGTGGGCGACGCCGTGGCCACGGTGGTGTCCATCGGGCTGGAGACCTATGCCAGCGGCGCCTCGTCTTGAGAACGTGCTCTGAGGCAACGCCCTAAAATCCTTGCATAACCAGGAGACTCCCCCCATGCGCATCCTCATAGCCGAAGACGACCAGGTGCTGGCCGACGGGTTGCTGCGCACGCTGCGCAGTTCGGGCGCCGTCGTGGACCATGTGGCCAACGGCGCCGAGGCCGACGCCGCGCTGATGACCAACAACGAATTTGATCTGCTGATCCTGGACCTGGGCCTGCCGCGCATGCACGGGCTGGAGGTGCTCAAGCGCCTGCGCGCGCGCGGCACGGCGCTGCCGGTGCTCATCCTCACCGCGGCCGACAGCGTGGAGGAGCGCGTCAAGGGTCTGGACTACGGCGCCGACGACTACATGGCCAAGCCGTTTTCGCTGCAGGAGCTGGAGGCGCGCGTGCGCGCCCTCACCCGCCGGGGCATGGGCGCCACCAGCAGCACCATCAAGCACGGCCCGCTGGTGTACGACCAGGCCGGGCGCGTGGCCACCATCGACGGCAAGATGATCGAGCTGTCGGCGCGCGAGCTGGGCCTGCTGGAGGTGCTGCTGCAGCGCGCCGGGCGCCTGGTCAGCAAGGACCAGCTCGTGGAACGCCTGTGCGAGTGGGGCGAAGAGGTGAGCAACAACGCCATCGAGGTGTACATCCACCGCCTGCGCAAGAAGATCGAGAAAGGCCCGATCCGCATTGCCACCGTGCGCGGGCTGGGCTACTGTCTTGAAAAAATTCCAGGCTGAAAATTGCTATGTTCTTGATAGCTAGTGACGCTTGATTTCATTGCCTTACAAGCCAATTTGATTCAAATCCAGGGCCGCCACCTTGAAACTCTTTCAGCGCGAGCAACGCTCCCTGTTCGGCGAGATCCTGGACTGGATGCTCACCCCGCTGCTGCTGCTCTGGCCTGTGGGCCTGGCACTGACCTGGCTGGTGGCACAGGGCATTGCCAACAAACCGTTTGACCGCGCCCTGATCTACAACGCGCACGCCCTCGCACAACTGGTGACGGTGCAGCGCGGCAGGCCGCAATTCAACCTGCCGCAGTCCGCCAGCGAAATCCTGCGCGCCGACGATTCCGACTCGGTCTATTACCAAGTGCTGGGGCCGCGCGGGGAATGGCTCTCGGGTGAGCGCGACCTGCCGCCCCCGCCGGAGGAAGAAACCCCCCAGCCCGGTGATGTGCGCCTGCGCGACGCCGAACTGCGCGGCGTGGACATCCGCGTGGCCTACATCTGGGTGCGCGTGCCGGTGGAGGGCAACCCGCTGGCCCTGGTGCAGGTGGCCGAAACGCGCGAGAAGCGCAGCGTGCTGGCTACCGAGATCATCAAGGGCGTGATGGTGCCCCAGTTCGTGCTGCTGCCCCTGGCCGTGCTGCTGGTCTGGCTGGCGCTGGCGCGCGGCATCAAGCCGCTCAACCAGCTCGAAGAGCGCATCCGCGCACGCCGCCCCGACGACCTCTCGCCCCTGGACCACAAGACCGTTCCGCTGGAAGTGGCGCCGCTGGTGGACTCGGTGAACGACCTGCTCACGCGCCTGAACGATTCGCTGGCCACGCAAAAACGCTTCCTGGCCGACGCCGCGCACCAGCTCAAGACCCCGCTGGCGGGCCTGCGCATGCAGGCCGACCTGGCCCAGCGCGAGGGCACCAGCACCGACGAGCTCAAGCAATCGCTCAAACAGATCGGGCGTTCCAGCATCCGCGCCACGCACACCGTCAACCAGTTGCTGGCCCTGGCCCGGGCCGAGGCCAGCGGCGCACAGATGACCCAGCAGCGCTGCGACCTGGCACGCCTGACCATGGACGTGGTGCGCGACTCGGTGCCCCGCGCCATGGACAAGCGCATCGACCTGGGCTACGACGGTGCCGAGCCCGGCGCCCCCGGCGTGTGGCTGGACGGCAACCCCACCCTGCTCAAGGAACTGGTGCGCAACCTGGTGGACAACGCCATCAACTACACCCCCTCCTCGGACGACAGACCCGGCGTGGTGACCGTGCGCGTGCTGGCAGACACCTTCGGCCGCGTGCTGCTGCTGCAGGTGGAGGACACCGGCCCCGGCGTGCCCGAGTCTGAGCGTGAGCTGATCTTCCAGCCCTTCTACCGCGCGCTGGGCAGCGAGGCCGACGGCTCCGGCCTGGGACTGCCCATCGTGCAGGAGATCGCCCGCCAGCACGAGGCCGAGATCAGCGTGGAAGACGCCCGCCCCGGCCAGACGCCGCCCGGGGCGCGGTTCACCGTGCGCTTCCCGGCACGGGACGACCAGGACGAGTGATCAGGAACAGGGCTTGAGTGTCTTGCCCGCCATGGCCGGGCGCAGCACGTCCAGTTGGGGGCGCAAGGCATCGTCCACACTGGGCAGGCGCAACTGGTAGCCGGGGGTGTCGGGGCGCTCTTGCACCACCTTGGCCGTGCGCACGCCCTTGGCCACCAGGTTGCCCAGGCCGCGCTGGGCCGCCTCTTCGGTCGAAAAACGCCCCAGCGACAGCCCCGGCTCCAGCGAGGCGCTGCTGGGCCGATCGAAGGAAATGCCCAGCTCGCGCAATTCAGCGCGCTTCTTGGCCAGGGCGTCGCCATCGGCAAACTTGCCCATGTACACCATCCAGCGGCCGGGGATGGTGGTGCGCTGCAGGCTCCAGCTGCCCTGGGGCAGCGCACCAGCCACGCGGCGCAGGGCGTTGGCCTGTTCTTCGTCGAACACCCCGGCCTGCAGGCATTCACCCGCAGGGCGGGCGGGCTCGGTGGCAGCCGCCGGGACCGACGCCGCAGGCGCCTCGGCGCTGGCCTGGGCGGCACTGGACTCGGGGGCGGGCACAGCGGCCGGGGCCGGGCGCACGGGCGGAGTGGCAGGCTCCCCCGCCAGGCGCACGGCCTCGGGGCGGATCTGCTGCTGCAGGCGCTGCGGTTCGCCCTGGGGCGCAGGCGCCAGGCCCCACTCGGCCAGATGGCCCTGGGACCAGGCGTAATAGCCAGCATTGGCCAGCAGAAGCACGATGACGGTCAGACGCAACATGTAAAAAAGCGGTTCAGGAAGGCCGCACGCTGATTTCAGCGCTGGTCACGGCCTGCATGCCCCGCGCAGTATGCACGAGCAGTGCGCCATCCTCGCCCACGCCATGGGCCTCGCCTTGCGTGCCGTCGCTGAGCTGCACGCTGCGGCCCGCCAGCGCATCGCGCAGGCCAAAGCGCGGCTGCAGGGGCGCAAAGCCATACTGGGCAAAAGCCTGCAGCATGGACACCAAAGGCGGCACCACCCGCAGCAGCGCCGTGGGCGCATCCAGGCCGGGCTCCACCTCTTGCAGGCTGCCCGGCGGCAGCGACAGGCCCGCAGCGTCCTGCGGCAGCACGTTCAGCCCCACGCCGATGACCACGTAGCGGCCGCTGTGGGCGGCCGTGGCAGGCGAACCGGCAGACGCGCCCCCCACAAAGCTGGCCGTTTCCACCAGAATGCCGCCCAGCTTGCGGTCGCCCTGGGCACCGCCCAGCCACAGATCGTTGGGCCACTTGAGCGCCACCCGCGGCGTGCTGCTGCCCGCAGCGGGCAAGGTGGGTTGCAGGCTTTCGGCCACGCTCACGCCCACGGCCAGCGACAGGCCCGACCAGTCCTGCGGCGCCAGCGGCAGACCCAGCGAGAAGGTCAGCGAAGCGCCCGCCGCACTGCGCCAGGGCCGGCCCATGCGGCCCTTGCCAGCGGTCTGCTGCTCGGCCACCAGCAGTACCGGGTCGCACTGGCCCGCGCGGGCGCGGCGCATGAGCTCGGTGTTGGTGGAGTCGATTTCGGGCAGCACCTCGACCGTGAAACCGGGCAGCAGCGGCACCACGGCTTCCCACAGGGCCTCGGCGGGCCAACGCAGCGCGGCGGCGCTCATGAGCGCCCCTTGGTACGTGCCCCACCGGGCTGCACCGGGTTGTCGGGGTGCGGCGGCGCCCAGCCGCGCTTGGGTGCCAGCAGGGTGCCGCGGCAGTTGGGGCTGCCGCACCAGCAGGGGTACTCGGCCTTGAGCTTCTTGGTGTAGCGCTCGTCGATGATGAGGCCGTAGTCGTAGTTCAGCTCTTCGCCGGCCGCGATGTTGCGCAGCGCGGTGATGAAGACGCGGCCGTCGCGCTCGTCGGCATAGCAGTTGGGGTTGCAGCTGTGGTTGATCCAGCGTGCGGCGTTGCCGCCGTATTTGGCGTCGATGACGCGGTCTTCGTCCACGTGGAAGTAGAACGTGTGGTTGGGCTGTGCGGGGTCGTGCGGATGGCGGTCCTGCGCTTCCTGCCAGGTAATGACCTCGCCGGTGTACTCGATCAGCACCTCGCCCTCGGCAATATCCTGCACCGCAAACACGCCCTTGCCATGCACGCCCGAGCGGCGGGTCTGGATGCGGCGACCAGGGGCAAGGGCGGTGCGGGTGCGGGGCATGGCAAAACTCTGTTAACTTGATGGTGCACACATGTGCGTGCGCGTGCACGCGCGTGAGAGCACCGATTGTAGAAGCGCCCGGCAGCGTGCCGGGCGGCGTCCGTTTCGAGAAACCATCCATGAGCAAAACCCTGGTCATCGCAGAAAAACCCTCGGTCGCGCAAGACATCGTGCGCGCCCTTACGCCGGTTGCGGGCAAGTTCGACAAGCACGAAGACCATTTCGAGAACGACCAGTACGTGGTCACCAGTGCCGTGGGCCACCTGGTCGAGATCCAGGCCCCCGAGCAGTACGACGTCAAGCGCGGCAAGTGGAGCTTTGCCCACCTGCCGGTGATTCCGCCGCACTTTGACCTCAAGCCAGTGGACAAGACCAAGAGCCGCCTGTCCGCCGTCGTCAAGCAGGCCAAGCGCAAGGACGTGACCCAGCTCATCAACGCCTGCGACGCGGGCCGCGAGGGCGAGCTGATCTTCCGCCTGATCGAGCAGTACGCGGGCGGCGCCAAGGGGGCACTGGGCAAGCCCGTGCAGCGCCTGTGGCTGCAGAGCATGACGCCGCAGGCCATCCGCGAGGGCTTTGAACACCTGCGCAGCGACGCGCAGATGCAAGGCCTGGCCGACGCCGCGCGCAGCCGCAGCGAGGCCGACTGGCTGGTGGGCATCAACGGCACGCGCGCCATGACGGCGTTCAACTCGCAGGGCGGGGGCTTCTTCCTCACCACCGTGGGCCGGGTGCAGACGCCCACACTGTCGCTGGTGGTCGAGCGCGAGGAAAAGATCCGCAAGTTCGTGAGCCGCGATTACTGGGAAATCCACGCCAGCTTCGGCGCCCAGGCGGGCGACTACCCTGGCAAATGGTTCGACCCCCAGTGGAAGAAGGGCGAAGACCCAGAGGCCAAGGCCGACCGCGTGTGGTCGCAGGCCCAGGCCCAGTCCATTGCCGACGCGGTGCGCGGCCAACCCGCCAGCGTCACCGAGGAAAGCAAGCCCACCACGCAGGCATCGCCCCTGCTGTTCGACCTGACCAGCCTGCAGCGCGAGGCCAACGGCAAGTTCGGTTTCAGCGCCAAGACCACGCTCGCCCTGGCGCAAAGCCTTTACGAGCGCCACAAGGCCCTGACCTACCCGCGTACCGATTCGCGCGCCCTGCCCGAGGACTACCTGGGCGTGGCACGCCAGACCTTTGAAGTGCTGGCCGACTCGGGCATGGCCCACCTGGCACCCTTTGCGCGCCAGGCGCTGGAAGGCAACTACGTGCGCCCCAGCAAACGCATCTTCGACAACAGCAAGGTCAGCGACCACTTCGCCATCATCCCCACCACGCAGGCGCCGCACGGCCTGTCCGAGGCGGAGCAAAAGCTCTACGACCTGGTGGTGCGCCGCTTCATGGCGGTGTTCTTCCCGAGCGCCGAATACCAGGTGACCACGCGCATCTCCAAGGTGCAGCAGCACCACTTCAAGACCGAGGGCAAGGTGCTGGTCAAGCCCGGCTGGCTGGCCATTTACGGCAAGGAAGCGGCCGACGAAGTGGAAGGTGCCAAGGACGGCGACAAGGGCCAGAACCTCGTGCCCGTCCAGCCCGGCGAGATGGTGCGCACGGAACAGGCCGAGCCCAAGGGCCTCAAGACCAAGCCCCCGGCACGCTACTCCGAAGCCACGCTGCTGGGCGCCATGGAGAGCGCGGGCAAGCAGATCGACGACGACGAGCTGCGCGAAGCGATGCAGGAAAAAGGCCTGGGCACCCCGGCCACGCGCGCGGCCATCATCGAAGGCCTGCTGACCGAAAAATACATGCTGCGCGAAGGCCGCGAGCTCATCCCCACGGCCAAGGCCTTCCAGCTCATGACGCTGCTGCGCGGCCTGGAGGTGGAGGAACTGTGCCGCGCCGACCTCACGGGCGAGTGGGAATACAAGCTCGCGCAGATGGAAAAGGGCCAGCTCTCGCGCGAGGCCTTTATGCGCGAGATCGCCGCCATGACCGAGCGCATGGTGAAAAAGGCCAAGGAATACGACCGCGACACCATCCCCGGCGACTACGCAACCCTCTCCGCGCCCTGCCCCAACTGCGGCGGCGTGGTGAAGGAAAACTACCGCCGCTACGCCTGCGTCGGCCGGTCGGACGACGCTTCAGGTGCTGGCGCGGGCGGCAACTCCGGCCAGGGCTGCGGCTTCTCGTTCGGCAAATCGCCCGCCGGGCGCACGTTTGAAACGGCAGAGGCCGAGCAGTTGCTGGCGCACAAGCGCATCGGGCCGCTGGAGGGCTTCCGCTCCAAGGCCGGTTGGCCGTTCACGGCCGAGATCACCATCAGCTTCGACGAAGAGTCGAACAACTACAAGCTCGAATTCGACTTCGGCGACGACAAGAACGCAGAGGACACCGGCGAGCTGGTGGAATTCGCCGATGCCCCGTTGGGCGCCTGCCCCATCTGCGGCTCGGCCGTGCACGAGCACGGCAGCAACTACGTCTGCACGCGCGCCGTGCCCACGGCGCAGCAGCCCACGCCCTCGTGCACCTTCAAGAGCGGCAAGATCATCCTGCAGCAGCCCGTGGAGCGTGCGCAGATGGAAAAGCTCCTTGCCACCGGCAAGACCGACCTGCTCGACAAGTTTGTGAGCATGCGCACGCGCCGCGCATTCAAGGCCTTCCTGGTCTGGGACAAGGACGCCGGCAAGGTTAACTTCGAGTTCGAGCAGCGCGAAAGCAAGTACCCCCCGCGCAAGACCGCTGCCCGCATCGCTACCAAAACCATAGCTGCCGGCGCAGCAAAGAAAAGCGCCGCAGCCAAAAAATCCCCGAAAGAGCCCAAAGCCACGGCCCCCAAGGCCCCGCGCAAGAGCGCGCCAGGCAAGGCGCCCAGCGCAGCCCTGGCGGCGGTGATTGGGGCCGAACCGGTGTCGCGCCCCGAGGCGGTCAAGAAGCTGTGGGACTACATCAAGGCCCAGGGCCTGCAAGACCCCAAGGACAAGCGCACCATCCGCCCCGACGCCAAGCTCCAGGCCGTGCTGGGCAAGCCCGAGGTCGGCATGTTCGAGCTGGCCGGTCTGCTGGGGCCGCACCTGGGCTGACCCATGCGCAGCCCGCGTGAACGCGCCCTGTGGACCGCCTTGGCCGTGGCCCTGGCCGCTGCGGCCGGGGCTGCGTGGTGGACCGCCGACCAGTGGCTCCCCCACGCCGGTCCCTGGCTGGAGCGCGCCTGGCGCAGCACCACCCGCCCCGGCCCCGACAGCCTGCCGCCGGAGCGCCGGTCTGCCGCAGCCACCGCAAACCCCAGCGCCGACGCCGCCTCGACCCCCGCCACGCAGGCGCGCAAATGCCTGGTCAACGGCCGCACCGTCTATACCGACCAGCCCTGCCCCAGCGGCAGTGCCGAAAAGCCGCTCGAAGGTTCGCTGACGGTGCTGCCACCGCAGAAGTAGTGCAGCGCGTGGGGAATCGCGCCTGCGCGACATGCAGGCTTCATCCGAGGCCACTATGCTTGGTGATGCATTTCCTGGACGCCTGACCCCATGACCCGCCCCACCCGTGCCATCGCGCTGCAAGGCGCCAGCAACTTCCGCGACCTGGGGGGCTACCCCGGCCTGGGTGGGCGCACGGTGCGCTGGCGGCGGCTGTTCCGCTCCGACCATCTGGCCCGGCTCAGCACGCAGGACCAGCAGGCGCTGGCCGGGCTGGGCATTGCCCGTGCCGTGGACCTGCGCGGCGAGGCCGAGCGCAACGCCCTGGCCTATACCCTGCCGGGGGTGCAGTACCACCCGCTCACCATCGAGCCCACGGTGGTGCAACGCATCCAGGAGGTACTGCGCAGCGGCGCAAGCCTGTCACCCCAGGACGCCGCTGGCCTGATGCAGGACACCTACCGCGGCTTCGTGCACGACAACGCCCCGCGCTTTGCCGCGCTGCTGCGGATGTTGGTGGAGCGCGACGACCCGCTGGTCTTCCACTGCACCGCAGGCAAGGACCGCACGGGCTTCGCCGCCGCACTGATCCTGCTGGCCCTGGGCGTGCCGCGCGAGGTGGTGATGCAGGACTACCTGCTCACCAACGCCCTCTACCGCCCGCCCGCCAGCCTGGCCAGCCACACACCGCCCGAGGTCATGCAGGTGCTTTGCGGCGTGCAAGAGGATTTTCTGGACGCCGCACTGCACATGGTGGACGCCCAGTACGGCGGCATCACGCCCTACCTGGAGGACGTGCTGGGGCTGGATGCGGCAGCGCGCAGCGCACTGGCCCAGCGGTATCTGCAGGCGGAGTGATCTGCCAGCGCCCCTGCACCAGGGCGCTGGCGGCGATACTCTGCCCCCACCCCACCGGAACCTGACGTGCACCCCAAGCCCACAGACCACCCCGCACCCACCGTGGCCTTCGACGAGGCCTACTACCAGCGCTTTTACTTCGACCCCAAGACCAGCGTGGCCGACCCGCAGCACATAGCCCGGCTGGGCGCCTTCGTGTGCAGCTACCTGCAGTACCTGCGCGTGCCGGTGCGGCGCGTGCTGGACGTGGGCTGCGGCATCGGCCTGTGGCGCGACGTAGTGGCGCGGCATTTTCCGCAGGCATCGTTCCACGGCGTGGAGTACAGCACCTACCTGTGCGAGCGCTTTGGCTGGGAGCGCGGCTCGGTGCTCGACTACCGCTCCAGCGAGCCCTTCGATCTCGTGATCTGCCAGGGCGTGCTTCCCTACCTGAACGCGGCCGACGCGCAGGCGGCCATGCGCAACCTGGCCCGGCTGTGCCGGGGCGCGCTGTACCTGGAGGCCGTCACGCGCGAGGACTGGGAGCAGGACATCGTGGACAAGACGCTCACCGATACGCGCCAGTTCCGCCACCGCGCGCAGATGTACCGCCGCACGCTGGCCGAGGGCTTCACCGAGGTGGGCGGCGGCGTCTGGCTGAGCCACCACGCCGAGGTGCCGCTGTTCGCGCTGGAGCACGCGGGCCCGCCGTGACACCCGTCCCCCCGCCCCACGCCGTGGCGCGCCTGCGCGCCGAGCGCCTGGCACGCAGCAGCAAGCCCTTTCTGGCCCGTGGCGGGCCGAGCGGCGCGCGCTGCCCGGGCTGCCGCCTGCGGCCCAGCCACTGCCTGTGCGCCCTGCGGCCGCAGGTGCCCACGCGCGCGGGCGTCTGCCTGCTGATGGCCGACACCGAAGCGCTCAAGCCCAGCAACACCGGCTGGCTGGTGGCCGATGTGGTGGCCGACACCTTTGCCTTCGGCTGGACACGCACCGAGGTGCCCCCCGGCCTGCTGGCCCTGCTGGCCGATCCGCAGTGGCAGCCCTACCTGGTGTTTCCCAGCGACTATGCCGAACCGCAGCGGGTGGTGACCCAGGTGGCGCCCCCGGCACCCTCGGGTGAGACGCCCGATCGCAAGCCGCTGTTCGTGCTGCTCGACGCCACCTGGGCCGAGGCGCGCCGCATGTTCCGCAAGAGCCCTTACCTCGATACCCTGCCGGTGCTCAGCCTGCGGCCCGAACAGTCGTCGCGCTACCGGCTGCGCCAGTCGGCCGACGCGGCGCACCTGTGCACGCTGGAGGTGGCGGCGCTGTGCCTGGCGCTGGCGGGCGAGGAGCGGGCCGCCCAGGTGATGGAGGCCTACCTCGACGTCTTCACCCACCACTACCTGCAGGCCAAGAACCAGCGGCCGGTGGACCCCGGAGATGCCCTGCACCAGCGCCTGCACGGCCTGTGTGGCTTACAGTAGCGCCCCTGCACCCCGCACACCACCAAGGCACCCTCCCATGAGCAAAGAACTGGCCCGACAGCGCGAACTGAACCCGATGGAACTGTGCGAGCCCTGCAAGGGCATCCAGCGCAACTGGCGCAAGGCGCCCGGCCATGCCGAGCTGGTGCAGCGCGGCAACCGCAAGGAAGACCGCAAGACCGGCACCGTCACCATCACCCGTTACCAGTGCGACCGCTGCGGCACGGCCTGGGAGTACGAGAACGACAAGAACAACCAGCAGGCGGGCTGGTCGGTGGTGGGACGCTGAACCGTTTTCGCTGGCTTTTGCTATCTTTTCAATAGCTACCAGCGCTTTATCCACAAGCGCTAGAGGCCAATTTCATTCAAACCACCGCGCTGAGCCTGCTTCTTCACCCCAGCACATGCGCCTGCACGCCCCGGCGCGGCGCGGGCTCCACGGGCGGCGCGTAGCCCAGGCGCGCCCACATCTGCACCGTGCCACGCCCACCGCCTGCGCCCAGCAGCGCGTGGATGGCCGCGTAATGGGGCGCCTGCTCGGGGTATTCCTGCAAGGCCTGCTGCAGCGGGTGCATGGACAGGCCGTGCGCCGTGGCGGCGAGCTGCGCACGCGCGTAGGCGCGCCCGGCCCGCACCTGCGTGGCGCGGTCGTTGCCCTCGGTCACCATGGCGAAGAAGGCGGGCGTGGCCTCGATCTTGGCGTTGAAGTCCTGCACCTGCTGGGTCACCGCCATGTCGTCGGGGCCGGGTGCGCGGCTGCGGTCGAACAGGCCCAGGGCGGCCAGTACGCGCGGCACCGGTGCGTTGACCACGATGCCGTCGCGGTGCTCAGCGATCTCGCGTGGGCCCACGCGCAGCACCTTCAGGGATTCGAGCATGGTGCGCGGCGTGACCAGCTCCACGCGCCAGGCATCGCGGGCGATGGTGCGGTGCTCCGGCAGGCGTGCATTGCCCGGCAGGGCAAAGTCCACGCGCAAGCCTGGCGCCACGCAAGCCGCCGCGATGGCCTGCACCGCCTGCGCCTCGGGCGCGCGCGGTTCGTAGGCCGAGCGGTTGGTGTGGCGCCGGAAGATCTGCGCGAACAGCGGGTCGGGCTGCGCGCTGGCGTCGGGCACCAGCCGCACGCGGGCCGTGGCGTGGTGGGTGTGCGGCGGCGCGGGTGGCGTGGCCGGGTCGAATGCGCCGTGCGGAAACAGCTCCACCTCGGCCCGCAGGCCCTGCTGCAGCGCGGCCAGGTGCAGCAGTTCGAGGAAGGTGCCCTGGCTCATGAGGATCTGGCGCGAGTGCGGGTCGGTCTCGGGCAACAGGCGCGTGTGGTCACAGTAGAGCCAGATTTCGCCCGGCGTTTGCAAGTCCACCAGCCACGATTGCAGGTTGTGCGAATGCGGTGCCAGGATGGCGTGCGCCAGGATCCAGCGGCGCACATCGCCCCCCGGCGGCACGGGCGCGGGCGGCTGCCACGCGGCCAGCGCCTCGGCGGGCAGGGCGGACGAGCAGCCCGGCAGCGCGGGCGTGGCGGCAAGCACGGCGGCCCCGCCGAGGATGCGCAGAAAGGGGCGGCGCTGCATGGTCAGGCTCCTGTGGCGATAGGGGTGATGGTGGGCTGCGCGGCGCCGTCCAGCAAGGCCAGGCTGGCACGCAGCGCCTCGCGCAGCGGGGTGTGGGGCACGGGGCCGGCATACTGCGCCAGCGCCGTGCCGTCGAGCGCATGCGGCACCTGCCAGAGGTAGCGCATGGCCTGCAGCGAGCGCAGCATGGGCACCACCGGGCTGGCCAGGTGCATCCAGCCCCAGGGCAGGGATTGCACCCGTAGCGCGCCACCGCGCAGCCAGCCTTGCTCCTGCGCCCAGTCGGACAACACCGTCTGCCAGTCGTGGCCGGCAGTGGTGTGACCGGCAAACGGCAGGCAGGGCAACTGCCCCGGCGCGGGGGCTGGCGCGGCTGCCACGCGCACGAAGGCCTGGGCCAGGTCGGGCAGGTAGGCCCAGGCGTGCGGCACATCCAGCGGGCCGGGCCAGGTCATCACGCCCTGGCGCAGCTTGCGCGCGATCACCAGGTCCAGCCAGGTGCCCTGGCCCGCGCCAAAAAAGTCGCCCGCGCGCACGATGACGGCGCGCAGCCCCTGGGTGGCCACGGCCTGGGCGAGCTGCTGCTCCAGCGCCACGCGCACCTGGCCCAGCGGCGTGGTGGGGCGCTGGGGCGTGCGGGCATCCAGCACAGCGGGCATGCCCGCGCCAAAGTTGTACACGTTGCCGGGGAACAGCAGCACGGCACGCAGCGCCAGCGCGGTGGTGATGGCTTGGTGCAGCAGCGCCGGGGCCTCGGCGCGCCAGGCGCTGGCGGTGTAGCGCGCCGGGTTCATGGCGTGGACCACGGCGTCGGCCTCCTCGTCCAGCGCCGCCTGCAGGTCTGCGCCCGGCGCCAGCCATTGCACGCCGGGCAGCGCCGGGGCCTGCGCCACCGCGCCATGCCGCCAGGGTGCGCGCACCCGCCAGCCCGCCGCCGCGAAGGCCAGCGCCACCGCCCGCCCCAGGCGCCCGTTGGCGCCCAGCACCCATACCGTCTTGGCCATGTCCATCTCCATGTGCTCTGTGATGGGCTTGATTGTGGGAACCATCGCGAAGTTACACAATTGCATGAATGTCCATAGCAGGATTTCATCCATGAATACCCCGTTCGACTGGAACCTGGTGCGCTCCTTCCTGGCCGTGCTGGAGCACGGCAGCCTGCTGGGCGCGGCGCGGGCGCTGCAGTCCAGCCAGCCCACCATGGGCCGCCATGTCGCCGAGCTGGAGGCGCAACTGGGCACGGTGCTGTTCGAGCGCACCGGCCGGGGCCTGCAGCCCACGGCCACGGCGCTGCGGCTGGCCGATTCGGCGCGCGCCATGGAGGCCGGCGCGCATGCGCTGGCGCGCGGCGTCTCCGGCGCGCAGGCCGGCGCCAGCGGCACGGTGCGCATCAGCGCCAGCCAGCCCGTGGCCTGCCTGCTGCTGCCCCCGCTGCTGCTGCGCATGCGCCAGCAGCTCCCCGACATCCAGGTGGAGCTGGTGGCCAGCAACGAGGTCAGCAACCTGCTGCGCCGCGAGGCCGACATCGCCCTGCGCATGGTGCAGCCCGACCAGTCCAGCCTGGTGGCGCGGCGCATCGGCAGCGTGGCGCTGGGCGCCTTCGCGCACCGCGACTACCTGCGCCGCCGGGGCACGCCACGCCAGCCCACCGACCTGCTGGCGCACGAGCTGGTGGGCAACGACCGCTACGAGGACATCCTGCGCGGCTTTGCCGCCCTGGGCCACCCGGTGGGGCGCGAGCAATTTGCGTTTCGCACCGACGACCTCATGGCCTACTGGCAGGCCGTGCGCGCAGGCCTGGGCATCGGCTTCGTGGGCCACTACATGGCACGCACCGACCCCGAGGTGCTGCAGGTGCTGCCCGCCATCCAGCCGCCGCCGCTGCCCATGTGGCTCACGGTGCACCGCGAGATCCGCACCAGCGCGCGCATCCGGGCGGTGTATGACTTTCTGGCGGAGGCGGTGCCGCAGGGGTCGTAGGAATTGGAGGCTGTGGTATCACGCCCTATGCTATAAAAACAGTAGCTGCTTGCGCACGTCATACGGGGGCCAGAGGCCATTTCAGATAAATACTTGCCTTTGCTGCTTCCGCAGATTACATTCAATATTCGCGATTTGCGAATATTGAATGCTCATGCAACTCAAGCCCCAAGACTTTCTGGTCGCCCTCAAGCTCGTAGCCTGGGGTGAGCAGCGCTGGACGTATGCGCGGCTGGCGCAGGAGTTGGGCCTCAGCGTGTCGGAGGCACATGCCTGCATCAAGCGCGGGTTGCTGGCGGGGCTGTTGCTGCCCAACCGCGAGCCACCGCCCCCGGCTGCAGGCGCAGGCGACCCTGAAGCGCGGAGTGATTTGACTGCGCAAGAGCCCATGGGCATCTACCGCGTCACGCGCAAGCGGGTGCGCCGCGCGGCCTTGCCGGATGGGGCTGCCGCAGCCGACAACCCCGTGCGCCCCCACGCCCACAATCTGGCGGAATTTGCCTTGCACGGGGCCAAATACGCTTTCCCTGCCGTCAAGCTACCGCTGGTGGCCGGGGTGCCCACCAGCCACAGCGCACCGGCCTTTGCCGGGGTGTTTGCGCCGGGCAGCACCGATTTTGTGTGGCCGCACCCCAATGGCACGGTGCGCGGCGTGGGCATAGAGCCGCTGCACCCTGCCGTGCCCTTTGCGGCCATGCAAGATGCCAAGCTGTATGAACTGCTGGCACTGTTTGACGCCCTGCGCGTGGGCAAGGCCCGCGAACGGGGCATGGCGCTGGAGCGCCTGCAGGCGCTGATCGATCCCGATTCGCCGAAAAAAACCATGGGCCCGTTGCATGGCTAACCCCAACCTGGAGTTGTTGCTAGGCATGGCGCGGGCCATGGGGCCGCTGTGCGAGCAGGTGGTGTTTGTGGGCGGCTGCGCCACCGGCCTGCTGGTGGACGATGCGGGCTTGATGGATGTGCGCCCCACCGAGGATGTGGACGCCATCGTGGAGGTGGCGTCTTTGGGCGCCTACCACCGTTTGGCAGAGCAGCTGATGCAGCGCGGCTTTACCCAGACCATGGAGGACAACACACCACCGTTTCGCTGGTTTTGGCACCGCATGCAGCTGGACCTGGTGCCATTGGATGAAAAGGTGCTGGGTTTTGCCAACCCGTGGTACCGGGTGGGGTTTGAAGAGGCATTGTCGGTGGAGCTGACTGCGGGGCTGGTGGTGCGGCACCTGTCGGCGCCGCATTTCCTGGCCACCAAGTTCGAGGCCTTCAGAGACCGTGGCGGCAACAATGTGTACCTGAGCCACGACCTCGAAGACATCATGACGGTGATGGAGGGCCGCGCAGCCACAGCACAAGAAGTGGCCGCCGCGAGCGCACCCGTGCGCAAGCATGTTGCGCACTCGGCAGCAGCATTGCTGCAAATGCCCGCCTTCCACAATGCCCTGCCCGGCTTGCTGAGCGACCCCGATCGTGAGCCCACCGTCAAGGCCCGGCTGGCGCAGGTTGCAAGATGGACAGCCCTGTGAATACCACCCACCTTGGGCAAGGCTGAACATGTCCCTTGCGCACGCGTGATGCGAGTGCGTGTACCCACCATGCGCTGCGCTGGAACGCAGTGTTGCAGCGCCGGGGGCTTATCTTGCGCGCGCAATACCGCTCCAATACACGCAGGAGCACTGCGATGACCACGTCCACACCCATTCTGAACACCCAGCCCCTCGGCCCGCTGTGGCCCACGCTGGACCCTTTTCTGTTCTGCGCCCACCACGATGACGCCTACCCGGCGGGCAACGGCGCATTCGGCCCGGCGTCCCACCTGCTGGGCGGCCGCCAGATCGGCAGTGACTTCAGCCGCCAGGACGGCTGGAGCATGTACCACGGCGACGCGGTGCCGGGCTTTCCGGTGCACCCGCACCGGGGCTTCGAGACCGTGACGCTGGTGCGCAAGGGCCTGATCGACCATGCCGATTCGCTCGGCGCGGCGGCGCGCTTTGGCGGCGGCGATGTGCAGTGGGTCACGGCAGGGCGGGGCATCCAGCATTCCGAGATGTTCCCCTTGCTGCGCACCGGCGGCCCGAACCCGCTGGAGCTTTTCCAGATTTGGCTGAACCTGCCCGCACGCCAGAAGATGGTGGCGCCGCACTTCACCATGCTGTGGAACGAACGCATTCCGCGCCTGGCGCACCGCGACGAGGCCGGCCGCCTGACCACCGTCACCGTGGTGGCCGGGGCCCTGCCCGGCGCCGCCAAGCCATTGGCACCGCCGCCCGAATCCTGGGCCGCGCAGCCGGACGCCGACGTGGCCATCTGGACGCTGCACCTGGCACCCGGCGCCCGGTGGGTGCTGCCCGCCGCGCGCGGCCAGGGCACGCGGCGCATGCTGTACTTCTTTGCGGGCGATGGCCTGCGCATCGGGCCGCAGCACCTCGGCGAGCACGCCGCTCTGGAACTGGTGGCGGGCCAGGACTGGGCGCTGGAAAACACCGGCACCCTGGCCGTGGAATGCCTGCTGCTGCAGGGCCGCCCCATCGGCGAGCCGGTGGCGCAGTACGGCCCATTCGTGATGAACACGCGCGAGGAGATCATGCAGGCCATGCAGGATTACCGCCGCACGGAGTTTGGCGGCTGGCCCTGGCCCGACAGCGCCCCGGTGCATGGCGGCATGCCACGGCGCTTTGCGCGCTACCCCGGCGCGCAGGCCGACACGCTGCCGGGTGAGTGAGAAAATCCCCGCTTTGCCATCCGAAAGCGCCGCATGAACATCAGCAAAGACACCGCCGTCACCATCAGCTACAAGGTGACCACGCCCCAGGGCAAGCCGCTGGACGCGGGCAACCTGGCCTACCTGCACGGTGGCTACGAGAACATCTTCCCCAAGGTGGAGGCCGCGCTGGAGGGCCAGGCCGTGGGCTTTGCCACCACCATCGATCTGGCCGTGGAAGACGCCTTTGGCGCGCGCGACGAGTCGCTGGTGCGCACCATCCCCAAGAGCGAATTTCCGCCCGGCGTGAAGGTGGGCGGCCAGCTGCAGGGCGTGGGCAACGACGGCCAGCCCCAGGTGTTCAACGTGGTGAAGATCAAGGGCCCCGAGGTGCACCTCGACGGTAACCACCCGCTGGCCGGCCAGGCGCTGCGTTTTTCCTGCAAGGTGACGGATGTGCGTGCCGCCTCGGCCGAGGAAATCGCGCACCGCCATGTGCATGGCGCCCACGGGCACCACCACTGATTGCTATTGTTTTGATAGCTGCTGGCGCTTGATATTCAAGCGCCAGAGCCATAAAACCCTTAAAGCGCCGCTTCCAGGATGGCGCGGCTGACCTCGGGTGTGATGCTGCGGTGCTCGCCCAGCTTGAGCATGCCGTGCGCCGTGAGCTGCGCCACCACGGCGTCCACGGCCTCGCGCCCCAGGCCGTAGGCGGACAGGCGCGTGGGGATGCCCACGCTCTCGAAAAATGCGCGGGTGTGCGTGATGGCAGCGTCGATGCGCTCGTCCTCGGTGCCGCCGCTGACATGCCAGACGCGCTCGGCGTACTGCAGCAGCTTGTCGCGCTTGGCCGCGCGCTGCGACTGCATGAGCGAGGGCAGCACGATGGCCAGCGTGCGCGCGTGGTCGATGCCATACAGAGCGGTGAGCTCGTGGCCGATCATGTGCGTGGCCCAGTCCTGCGGCACGCCCGCGCCGATCAGGCCGTTGAGTGCCAGCGTGGCCGTCCACATGAGGTTGGCGCGGTGGTCGTAGTCGGGCGGCTCGGCCAGCGCGCCGGGGGCAATTTCCACCAGCGTCTGCAGCAGGCCTTCGGCAAAGCGGTCCTGCGGGCGTGCCTGCACGGGGTAGGTCAGGTACTGCTCCATGACGTGCACGTAGGCGTCCACCAGGCCGTTGGCGATTTGCGCAGGCGGCAGGGTGTAGGTCTTGGTCGGGTCGAGCACCGAGAACTGCGGAAAGCAGTGCACGCTGGAGAACGACAGCTTGGCTTGCGTGGCCTTGCGTGTGACCACGCCGCCGTTGTTCATCTCCGAGCCCGTGGCGGGCAGCGTGAGCACACTGGCCAGCGGCAGTGCGCGCTGCACATTGCGCCCGCGCTGCAGCAGGATGTCCCAGGGTTCGCCGTCAAAACAGGCGGCGGCAGCCACGAACTTGGTGCCGTCGATGACGGAGCCGCCACCCACGGCGAGCAGGTAGTCGATGTTCTCGGCGCGCACCTGCGCCACGGCGCGCATCAGCGTCTCGTAGCTGGGGTTGGGCTCGATGCCGCCAAACTCGCTCACGCTGCGCTCGCCCAATGCGGCGCGCACTTCGTCCAGCGTTCCGGTGCGCCGCGCGCTCTCGCCGCCGTACAGCACCAGCACCCGGGCCTGCGCAGGCACCAGGCGCGCCAGGTCGGCCACCTTGCCTTGGCCAAAGACGATGCGGGTGGGGTTGTGGAATTCAAAGTTCAGCATGGGTCGGGCTCCTTGTGGGGCAGCCATGCTAGCGCGGGAGGCCGCCGGGTGGCAGTCGCTGGGCGGACAGCCCCGGCAGGTCACCTGGATAATTTGCTACGAAATCCATAGCTACTTGCGCTTACCCATCAAGCGCCCGATGGTGTTTTCTGTCGTGAACACGTCGCGCAGCAAGGCCTGGCGCAGCAGGCGTGCGGCCCGGTCGCGGATGTGCAGCGGGCTCACGGCCGGGAAGGGCCGGAAGCGCGCCGCGCTGCAGGCACCCAGAAAGTCGTGCAGGAGCGCCGTATCGTCCAGCGTGTGCGAGCCCTGCACATGGAACTCGGGGTGCCACTGCGTGGCCGCGATGTAGCCCTGCCCGCGCAAGGGGCTGCGGCGAATGGCCTCGGGGATGCCGTCGGGGTGGCTGACGGCCTCGACCACAAAACCGGGTGCCAACCGCTTGATACCCTGGTGGTGGATGCTGTTGACCGTCACCCGCCGCTGGCCGGGGTACAGGTGCGCCAGGCGCGAGCCGGGCACCAGGTCGATCTCGTGGAAATGCTGGTCGTAGGTGCGCGCGTTGCGGTGCTGCTGGGCACCGGGGTGTTGGGTCTCGATGTCCTGGTACAGCGCGCCGCCAAACGCCACGTTGATGAGCTGCAGCCCCCGGCACACGCCAAAAATGGGTTTGCCTGCCTGCGCAAAGGCCTCGACCACGGCCAGGTCGTACAGATCGCGCACGCGGTCGCCCAGCCATTCCTCGCGCAGCGGCTCCTCGCCATAGCTGCCCGGCCACACGTCGGCACCGCCGTGCATCACCACACCATCAAGCCACTCGGCATAGTGCGCCAGCGTCACGTCGCCACGCGCCGTCTCCCCCGTGGGGCAGGGCACCATCACCACCATGGCGCCGGCCGACATGATCCAGTGCGCGATCGACTGTTCGACGTACTGCAGCGTCTTGCCGGTGAACAGCGAACGCGAGGGGTCGGCATGCTGAAAGCAGGCCGACAGCCCGATCTTGAGGCGGCGCGGTGCAAACATGCGGCTGTTGTAGCACTGCGCGGGCGCTGCGTCTGTAGGCGCAATCCGTCGGGCGGCCTGTACCGGGCGGACTTCACGGTGCTGTTGCTTTTACGTGCCACCCCTGTATCCAGGTGTCACCGGCCGGTCGCATAATTTCCGCCATCCCCCACCTGGCCCTGCGGCCTGCCCACACCAAGGAAGCTCCATGCCCTTGCCGCCCCTTCGCGCCCGCCCCCTGCTCTGCGCACTGGCCCTGGCGTGGCCCCTGCACACCCTGGCCGCCCTGCCCGCAGGCGCCGCCGCTGAGATCGTGGACCTGCAAGGCGCGGGTGACCAGCGCCCGGCCAGCGCTACAGCCTGGAGCCCCGCGCGCACCGCACAAGCCCTGGCTGCTGGCGACTTTGTGCGTACGCGCGAGGCCGCGCGCATGGCCCTGTTGTTTGCCGACCAGACCCAGGTGCGCCTGCACCAGAACACGGTGTTGCAGGTCAAGGCGCTGGCCACCGCCGGGCAGGGCACCACCACGCTGCGCCTGGAGGCCGGGCGCGCCTGGACACAAACGCGCCGCCCGCCCGGCAGCCCGCTGGAGCTGCAAACCCCCGCCGCCACCGCTGCCATCCGTGGCACCGACTGGCACATCAGCGTGGAGCCCGACGGGCGCACACTACTCACGGTGCTGTCGGGCACGGTGGAATTTGGCAACCCCCAGGGCACGCTGACACTGAGCGCCAACGAAGCCGCCTACGCCGAAGTGGGCAAGGCCCCGGTCAAGCTCATGCTGGTGCAGCCGCGCGAGAGCGTGCAGTGGGTCAACGCCCTGCAGCCCGACCCACTGCCCCACCTGGCCGCCGAGCCCCTGCCTGCGGCGCTGGAGCCGGTGCGCGCCGCGCTGGCGGCAGGCCAGCTCGACCGCGCGCGCAGCGCCCTTGCCCAGGCGCGCACCCAGGCGCCTGCATCCTGGGGCGCCGCCCTGGAATTGGCCATCGCCCTGCAGGCCGGCCAATGGCCGGAAGCCCGCGCACTGGCGCAGCAGCAAATGCCCCAGCGCCCCCCCTTGCCGGTGTGGCTCATGCAGTCCGACCTGCTGCTGATGGGCGGCGAAGGCCAGGCCGCAGTGGCCACCCTACAGGACGCGCTGCAACAGTGGCCCGCCCACCCCGCACTGCTGGCCCAACTGGCCCGCGCGCAGTTGCTGCAGGACCGCTCGGGCGAAGCCGCTGCCACGCTCGCCCAGGGCCAGGCACCCCACCCCGAACTGGCGCTCGCCCGTGGCGCCCTGGCCCGCCGCCAGGGCGATGCGCCGAGCACACTGGCCGCCTACACCGAAGCCACCCAACTGGCCCCGCAGGACGCACGCGGCTGGCTGGGCCTGGGCAGCGCGCACACCGAGCGCGAGGACACCGGCCCCGCGCGCCAGCACCTGCAGCAAGCCATTGCGCTGGCACCGCACCTGGCGCAGGCCCAGGGCGAGCGCGGCACGCTGGAGACCTTTGCCAACCGCTTTGCCGACGCCGAAAGCGCCTTCCAGGCTGCGCTGCAGGACCAGAGCGCCGACTACGTTGCCCTCACCGGCCTGGGCCTGCTGCGGCTCAAGCAAGGCCAGCCCGAAGCGGCGCTCGACGCCTTTTTGCGCGCAGGCGTGATGGAGCCGCGCTACGCCCGTGCCAAGACCTGGACCGCCGTCGCCTACTACCAGCTCGGGCGCCACCAGGACGCCATCACCACGCTGCACCAGGCTGCCGCACTGGACGACAAGGACCCCGTGCCCCACATGCTGCTGGCGCAGATCCACACCGACCTGTTCCAGCCCGGCGAGGCCGTGGCGGCGGCGCGGGCCGGGGCACAGCGCATGCCCTACCTGCGCTCGCTCAACCAGTTGGCCAACGACCAGAAGGGCAGCGCCAACCTGGGCGCGGCGCTGGCCTTCTTCGGCATGGAAGACTGGGCGCTGGAGCTGGCGCAGCAAAGCTTCTATCCCTACTGGGGCGGCAGCCACCTGTTCCTGGCCGACCGCTACGCGGGTGAGTTCAACAAGAACTCGGCCCTGTACCAGGGCTTTCTCACAGACCCCATGGCCTTTGGCGCCAGCAAGCGCTACGCCTCGCTGTTGCAGCGCCCCGGCAGCCACGGCGCCGTGGGGCTGACGCTGGACCGCGAGTTCTACCGCCTGGCATCGCCCGCCCTCACGCTCAACGGCATGGACAACCGCCATGTGCCAGTGTCGTGGTTTGTGAAGGCGCAGACGGCGCGGGCGCTGCGCTTTCCGGTGGATGTGGGGGTGGTCAACCGACCCGCGTTTTTCGACGCTTCCGGCACAGCAGACGTGGATGCACAAGTGCTCACCCTGGGACTGGGCGCACAGCCCAGCGAACGGCTGAACCTGTTTGCCTATGCCAACCACTTCAACATCGACCTGCGCGCGCAGAACCTGTTCCGAACCTCACTGGACAAAACCCAAAGCCAGGGCTCGATGGGACTGTCTTACCGCTGGGGTCCCACCGAGCAGACCTGGATCAAACTCGGGCGTAGTTTGGACGATGCGCTGATACGAAACTACCCTTCGCTCTTCACCTTGAATCCGCTGCAAGGCGTTCTGGGACTGGCTTCGCGGCCGCGCAAACAGTTCAACGATCTGCAATTGCGTCACACCATGGATCTCCGCCCCGGCACCCGATGGAGCGCCGCTCTGGAGCATGTGGCCGAGAAGCAGTCCAGCCAAACCCTGGCCGAAGGGCTCATCTCAGCATCCACGCCCGCAGGGGAGTTGCTGTATGCCGATCGCTTGGCGTTTGGCGGCACCAATGCCATCGATCGCCGTTATACCGCCTTCACTTTGGAAGGCAACCACCGCTACAACCCCATGCTGAACCTGGATGGCGCCTTGGGTTGGCAGCAGATACGCCACCGCGTTCTGGGGGCCAACATCTATGCGCTGGATCTGCTGGGCCAAGTCGATGGCAACATCGCCCAACGCCACGACACCGAACGCGTCTTCACCCCGCGCGCAGGCCTGGTGCTGCAGCCCGCCCCCGGCCACACGCTGCGCCTGGCCTATCAGGACTGGATGCGGCCGCTGAGCACTTCGACCCTCGCGGGCATCGAGACAGCCGGCATCCCCGTGGAAGACCAGTTGCTCGAAGCCGGTGGCCGCCACAAGCGCGCCGTGCTGCAATGGAGCCAGGAATGGGGCGCTTCCACCTTCGTCAAGCTGCGCGCCGACCACCTGCGCCTGACCAACCCCGGCACCATCGGCGTGGACCTGCGCACCCCCAGCCTGCCGTTCCTGGAGGAGCTGCGCAACGCCCAGTTGACCAACCTCTCCAGCACCGACCTGCTCGAAGACACGCCCAGCTACGAGGGCGGCACCCTCAAGGTGCTGGCAGGCAGCGTCAACCACATGTTCAGCCGCCAGTGGTCGGGCTACGCCAAGTACCTGTACCAGCACAGCCACAGTGCGTTTGGTGAAGGCGACGAGCGCGTGACCGGGCGCATGATTCCCTACATTCCGCGCCACACCGCCGTGCTGGGCGCCACCTGGGCCAGCAGTGCGCGCTGGTACCTCAGCGGCCGCGCGGTGTACCGATCCGAACGGTTTGAAGACAAGGAAAACCTCACCCGCCGCCCACCGGGCTGGAACCTGGACCTGATGGGCTTCTGGGAATCCACCGACAAGCGCTGGGTGGTAGGCATGGCAGCGCTCAACCTGTGGGGTCCCAAGTCTGCGCGCCAGAAGGCCCGCTTCGTGCTGGATGCGCGCTACCGTTTTTAAGCCGCTCGGCGCGGCGCTACTGGCCCTGCTGTTGGTGTGGGCCGCCGCGCACAGCCGCCCCTGGCATGCGCTGGAGTTCCGCAGCTTTGACCTGTGGACCACGCTCGCCGCGCCGGGGCGCAGCAGCGTGCCCGTGGCCATCCTGGCGATCGACGAACCCAGCTTTCAGCAACTGGGCCAGGGCTGGCCTTTTCCGCGCAGCCTGCACGCGCGGCTGATCGACCGCCTGCGCGAAGACGGCGCGCGCGCCATTGGCTTTGACGTGGTGTTTGCCGACCCCGCCGCCGACCCGGCGCAGGACGCTGCCCTGGCCCAGGCGGTGGGCCGCGCGGTGGCCGCCGGCATTCCCGTGGTGCTGGCCTCCAGCCGCGAGAAGGTGGACAGCGCCAGCGCCACGCTGTGGACCGAGGTGCTTCCCCTGCAGACCCTGCGCGATGCCGGAGCCCAGCATGGCGACGCCGGTGTGGAGCCGGACGACGACTTCGTGGTGCGCCGCATGCCCCCCAGCGCGGGCCGCTTTGCGGCCACTCTCGCGCAGCACCTGGGCGTCCGCCCAGCGCCCGCGCCCTCCGCAGACGCCGACCGCCTGGTGGCCTACCGGGGCCCGCGCGGCAGCTTCGACACACGCTCGTACTACCAGGCCCTGGAGCCCGACCTGCTGCCTGCGGGGTACTTTCGCGGCAAGGTGGTGCTGGTGGGGCGCTCGGCCTTGACGGCCAGCGAACTGCAACACAGCCAGGCCGACCTCTTCAACGCCCCCTTTGCCGCGCTGGGCGGCGAACGCCTGTTCCCCGGCGTGGAACTGCAGGCCACGCTGCTGGACAACCATGTGACCGGTGCCGCCCTGCGCCCCGTGCCCGAGGGCTGGAGCCTGGCGCTGGTGCTGCTGGCCCTGGCGGTGCTGGTACCGGCCAGCGTGCGTTGGCACCCTGGTACGGTGGCGGGGGTGGCTGCGGGGCTTTCTGGCGCGGTGCTGCTGCTGTCGTGGTGGCTGTTTGCCCAGGCGCGGCTGTGGCTGCCGCCGCTGCTGCCCTTGGCCGCCGTGGTGGCCATCTACGGTGCCACGGCCCTGGTGGCCTACGCCACGGCGCGCCGGCACGCGCGCCAGGTGCGCACCATGTTTGCACAGTATGTGCCCCCCGAAGTGGTCCAGCGGCTGATTGTCCAGCCCGAGCTGTTGCGCCTGGGCGGCGAGACGCGCGATGTCACGCTGCTGTTCACCGACCTGGCGAACTTCACCACGCTGTCGGAGCAGCTCAGCGCCGAGCAGACGGTGGAGGTGCTCACGGGCTACTTCAACGCCATGACGCCGCTCATCCACGCCACGGGCGGCACCGTGGACAAGTTCATCGGCGACGCGGTGATGGCCTTCTGGGGCGCGCCCCTGCCCGATGCGCAGCACGCCGAGCACGCCGTGCGCGCAGCCATCGCCATGCAGCAGGCCATGGTGCCGCTGGTGGCCGCGCTGCGCTCGCGCGGCCTGCCCAGCATCCACATGCGCATCGGCCTGCACACGGGCCGCGTGGTGGTGGGCAACGTGGGATCGGAGCAGCGCTTCTCGTACACCGCCATCGGCGACGCGGTGAACCTCGCGGCGCGCCTGGAAGGCGCCAACAAGGCCTTTGGCACCGGCATTCTGGTGTCGGGGGCCACGGCGGCCCAACTGCCCGACGACATCGCACTGCGCCCGCTGGACGATGTGATCGTCAAAGGCAAGTCCGAACCCGTGCGCGTGTTCACGCCCTGCGATGACGCGCAGGTGTGCCAGCTTTCGCACGCCGCGCTGCAGGCCTTCCATGCCCGCGCCTGGGATGAGGCCAGCACCCACCTGCACGCCCTGTTGCAGCGCCTGCCGGGCGACACCACCGCGCAGCGGCTGCTGGAACGCCTCCAGGCCGCACGAACGCTGCCGCCTGGGGCAGCCTGGTCGCCTGCAGTGGCACTGGACAAGCTCTGATCCAGACGAACTTCCCCCTCCACTACAAAAATCTCGCCGCAAATCCGGGCATGATGTAGGCGTGGAGACCGCATCATCCCGGTCGCCGCACCGACCCATCGCTCAGAAAGGAGAACCCATGCAAGTACAAGTCCATACCGACAACAAGATCCAGGGCGGAGAGTCGCTGGCCCAGTGGGTACAGCAAGAGGCCGTGTCTCGCCTGGCGCGCTTCAAGGACCAGGTCACCCGCATTGAAGTTTTCCTGTCCGACGTGGACGCAGGCAAATCCGGCGCCAACGACAAGCGCTGCCGCATGGAGGCGCGCCCCGCAGGGCGCCAACCCGTGGGTGTGACGGCTGATGCCGACAAGCTGGCCGATGCCTTCACCGGCGCCATGGAGAAGCTGGCCCGCGCCCTCGACAACGACCTGGGCCGCGTGAAAGACCGCAACGGCCGCGACACCATCCGCACGGCGGAGGAATGAGCGACCCGCACGCCACCGATCAGCGCCTGACCGAGCTGGAGATCAAGGCCAGCTACACCGAGGATCTGCTGGACCAGATGAACCTGGCCCTGTACCGACAACAGCAGCAGATCGACCGGCTGGTGCAGGAGCTGACCCAGCTGCGCCAGCAGATGCCCGAGCCCGGTGGCGGCGCGCCGCGCAACCTGCGCGACGAGATTCCGCCGCATTACTAGAGAACATCCCCCTGCGGCGCTGCGCGCCTTCCCCCTTCTCTGGCATCGCTGCGCGCTGCGGAAGGGGGACGCCACCCGCGCGGCGGGGCGGCCCTTGCGCGGTGGCCGCTGGCCTATGGGCATGCCCGCTTCATGGGCCGCGGATAGTGCAATCACCATGGATCGCGGCATAAAAAAACCGGCCGCCCTCGCGGGCCGGCCGGTTGAATTCCTGAGCAGAGCTCAGGCGCCTATCACTTGGCGATCACGCGCACCATTTCCAGGCACTTGTTCGAGTAGCCCCACTCGTTGTCGTACCAGCTCACGACCTTGATGAAGGTCTTGTCCAGCGCGATACCGGCTTCGGCGTCGAACACCGAGGTGCAGGGCTCGCCACGGAAGTCGGTGGCCACCACCTTGTCTTCGGTGTAACCCAGCACGCCCTTCATGGCGCCTTGCGAGGCGGCCTTCATGGCGGCGCAGATGTCCTTGTAGTCGGCTTCCTTTTCCAGCTCGACGGTCAGGTCCACCACCGACACATCAGAGGTGGGCACGCGGAACGACATGCCGGTGAGCTTCTTGTTCAGCTCGGGGATCACCACACCCACGGCCTTGGCGGCGCCGGTGGAGCTGGGGATGATGTTTTCAAGGATGCCGCGGCCACCGCGCCAGTCCTTGTTGCTCGGGCCGTCCACGGTCTTCTGCGTGGCGGTGGCGGCGTGCACGGTGGTCATCAGGCCGCGCTTGATGCCCCAGTTGTCGTTCAGCACCTTGGCCACGGGGGCCAGGCAGTTGGTGGTGCACGAGGCGTTGGAGACGATGGCCTGGCCAGCGTATTTCTCGTGGTTCACGCCGAACACGAACATGGGCGTGTCGTCCTTGGAGGGCGCGGACATCAGCACCTTCTTGGCGCCGGCGGCCAGGTGCTTCTCGGCGCTGGCCTTGTCCAGGAACAGGCCGGTGGCCTCGATCACCACGTCGGCGCCGACTTCGTTCCACTTCAGGTTGGCGGGGTCGCGCTCTTGCGTCAGGCGAATCTTCTTGCCGTTCACGACCAGGGTGTTGCCCTCGACCGAGACTTCACCCTTGAAACGGCCGTGCACGCTGTCATATTTCAGCATGTAGGCCAGGTAGTCGGGTTCGAGCAGGTCGTTGATGCCCACGATCTCGATGTCCGAGAAGTTTTGCACCGCAGCGCGAAACACCATGCGGCCGATGCGGCCGAAACCATTGATGCCAACCTTGATAGCCATGTCAGTCTCTTCCTTGCAAAGTTAAAAACAACCCAATCACTTCTTGCCTGCCAGCACGGCGCGCACGGTGGCCGCCACGTTCTCGGCCGTGAAGCCGAAGTGCTTGAACAGCACGCCTGCAGGGGCCGATTCGCCGTAGCGGTCGATGCCGACCACGGCGGCGCAGCCGTACTTCCACCAGAAATCGGTCACGCCCATTTCCACGGCGATGCGCGGCAGCCCTGCGGGCAGCACGGACTTCTTGTACTTGACATCCTCGCGGTCGAAGCTCGTGGTGCTGGGCATGGAGACCACGCGCACGGCGATCTTTTTCTCGGCCAGTTGCTTTTGCGCGGCCAGGGCCAATTGGACCTCAGAGCCGGTGGCAATGATGACGGCCTGGGCTTTCTTCTTCAGGCCCACGTCCTTGGGCTCGGAGAGCACGTAGGCACCACGCGAGATGTCGCCCAGGTCGCGCTTGGACAGGTAGGGCAGGTTCTGGCGGCTCAGCAGCAGCGCGGTGGGCTGCTCGCGGTTGGACAGGGCCACGCTCCAGGCCACGGCGGTTTCGGCCGTGTCGGCGGGGCGCCAGACGTCCAGACCAGGGATGATGCGCAGGGCTGCAGCGTGCTCCACCGACTGGTGCGTGGGGCCGTCTTCGCCCAGGCCGATGGAATCGTGCGTGAAGACATGGATCACGCGCTGCTTCATCAGCGCGGCCATGCGGATGGCGTTGCGGCTGTAGTCGCTGAAGGTGAGGAAGGTGCCGCCGTAGGGGATGAATCCGCCATGCAGCGCCACGCCGTTCATGATGGCGGCCATGCCGAATTCGCGCACGCCGTAGTTGATGTGGCGGCCACCCACGCCGTTCTCGTTCTTGACCACGTTGCCCTGCAGGTCAAAGCGCAGGTTGGGCGTGCTCTTGGTGTTGGTGAGGTTGGAGCCGGTCAGGTCGGCGCTGCCGCCCAGCAACTCGGGCAAGGCGGCGGTGAAGGCTTCGAGCGCCAGTTGGCTTGCCTTGCGGCTGGCTACGGTCTCGGCCTTGGTGTGGGCACCCACCACGGTATCCACCGCCGTTTGGGCAAAGTGCGCGGGCAGGTCGCCGTTCATGCGGCGCGTGAACTCGGCGGCCAGCTCGGGGTAGGCGGCCTGGTAGGCGGCAAAGCGATCGTTCCAGGCCTGCTCGGCGGCGTGGCCGGTGGCGCGGGCGTTCCAGTCGGCGTACACCTCGTCGGGGATGACGAAGGGTGCATGGCTCCAGCCCAGCGATTCGCGCGAGAGCGCAATTTCCTCGGCACCCAGCGGCTCGCCGTGGGCCTTGGCGGTGTTGGCGCGGTTGGGCGAGCCCTTGCCGATGTGCGTCTTGCAAATGACGAGCGAGGGGCGCTCGGTCTGCTTGTGCGCCTCGGCGATGGCGGCAGCCACCTTGTCGGCGTCATGCCCGTCGATGGGGCCGATCACGTTCCAGCCGCTGGCCACGAAGCGCAGCGCCGTGTTGTCGATGAACCAGGGCTGCACGGAGCCGTCGATGCTGATGCCGTTGTCGTCGTACAGCGCGACGAGCTTGTTCAGCTTCCAGGCGCCGGCCAGCGAGATGGCCTCCTGGCTGATGCCCTCCATCAGGCAGCCGTCGCCCAGGAAGGCGTAGGTGTGGTGGTCCACCACGGTGTGGCCTTCGCGGTTGAACTCGGCCGCCAGGAGCTTCTCGGCCAGGGCCATGCCCACGGCGTTGGTGATGCCCTGGCCCAGCGGGCCGGTGGTGGTTTCCACGCCGGGGGTGTGGCCCACCTCGGGGTGGCCTGCGGTGCGGCTGCCCATCTGGCGGAAGTTCTGCAGCTCCTGCATGGGCAGGTCGTAGCCCGTGAGGTGCAGGAGCGCGTAGATCAGCATGGAGGCGTGGCCGTTGGACAGCACAAAGCGGTCGCGGTCGAACCACTGGGGGTTGGCCGGGTTGTGCTTGAGGTGCCGCGCCCACAGCCCGACGGCCATGTCCGCCATGCCCATGGGGGCGCCGGGGTGCCCGGAATTGGCTTGTTGAACGGCATCCATTGCGAGTGCGCGGATCGCATTCGCCATTTGTTGAGTGTTGGCCATCGGGGCGGCTCCGGTCGGGAGTGAGGTGGGGGAAACCCCTGATTTTAGCGGCCTGCCCCAGAGCGCACCGTCCGACCCCGCCAAACCATGCACTACAGTGCCACCATGCTCGCCACCGCACCCTCTAGCCCCCCGCTTGCGCAGCCCCCCGCCCTGCTCCTGGCCGCAGGCCGGGGCGAGCGCATGCGGCCCTTGACCGACACCTGCCCCAAGCCCCTGCTGCGCGTGCGCGGCCAGCCGCTGCTGCAATGGCATTTGCAGGCGCTGCACGCGGCCGGGGTGCGCCGCGCGGTCATCAACACGGCCTGGCTGGGGGAGCAGATCAGCGCGCATTTTCAAGACGCTTTCAGCCCCCAGGGCTCACCAGACAAGCGCAATACGCTATCTATTTTCTACTCGCACGAGGGCCGTGACTTTGGCGGCGCACTGGAAACCGCGGGCGGCATTGCGCGCGCGCTGCCGCAGTTGGGCGATGTGTTCTGGCTCGCGGCGGGCGATGTGTTTGTGCCCGGTTTTGGTTTTGACGCCGCTGCCGCACAGGCCTTTGCGGCCAGCCCCATGCTGGCCCACCTGTGGCTGGTGCCCAACCCGGCGCACAACCCGCGCGGCGACTTCGGCCTGTCGCCCGAAGGGCTGGCGCTGAACCTGCCGCCCGAATCCACCCAGCCGCGCTACACCTACAGCACCATCGCCCTGCTGCGCGCCGCGCTGTTTGCGCCGCCGTGGTGCGATATTCCCCCCGGCAACCCGCAGGGGCTTGCCGCCCCGCTGGCGCCCTTGCTGCGTCGGGCCATGGACAATGGCCGGGTCAGCGCCACGCTCTACACCGGCCCCTGGACCGACGTGGGCACACCGCAGCGCCTGGAAGAACTCAACGCAAGCACGCCATGACCCTGACTGTTCCCCTTTCTGTGTACGCGCAACGCCGCGCGCACCTGGCCGCCCAACTGGGCGATGGCGGCATTGCCATCGTGCCCACGGCGCCCGAGCGCATGCGCAACCGCGACAGCGACTACGCCTACCGCCACGACAGCTACTTCCACTACCTCACCGGCTTTACCGAACCCAACGCCTGGCTGGTGCTCACGGCAGATGGCCGCAGCACGCTGTGGTGCCAGCCCAAGGACATGGAGCGCGAGATCTGGGACGGCTACCGCCTGGGCCCCGAGGCCGCTGTGGCCGCACTGGGGGTGGACGAAGCCTACTCCGTGGCCGAGCTGGACCAGCGCCTGCCGCGCCTGCTGGAGAACCGCGCCTGCGTGTGGTACCCCTTTGCCACGCACAGCGGGCTGGCGGCACGCGTGGAGGGCTGGCTGGCCCCCGTGCGTTCCCGTGTGCGCTACGGCGCGCTGTGCCCCGCGCGCCAGGCCGACCTGTGCTTGCTGCTGGACGAAATGCGCCTGGTGAAAGACGCGCATGAACTGGCCCTGATGCGACACGCGGCCCAGATCAGCGCCCGCGCCCATGTGCGTGCCATGCAGCACTGCGCACAGGCGCTGCGTGCCGGGCAAGAAGTGCGCGAATACCACCTGGAAGCCGAGCTGCTGCACGAATTTCGCCGCTACGGCGCGCAGGCGCCGGCGTACAACTCCATCGTCGCGGCCGGCGCGAACGCCTGCGTGCTGCACTACCGCGCCGACCGCGCGCCGGTGGGCAGCAACGACCTGGTGCTCATCGACGCGGGCTGCGAATACGACGGCTACGCCAGCGACATCACGCGCACCTTCCCCGCCGGTGGGCGCTTCTCAGGTGCGCAGCGTGCGCTGTACGAGCTGGTGCTGGCCAGCCAGGAGGCCGCCGTGGCCGCAACCAAAGCAGGGGCACGCTTCAATGCCCCGCACGACGCCACCGTGGCGGTGCTGGCGCAGGGGCTGCTGGACCTGGGCCTGCTGGACAAGAACCAGCATGGCAGCGCCCAGGACGTGATCGAGCGCCGCGCCTACTTCCGCTTCTACATGCACCGCACCGGCCACTGGCTGGGCATGGACGTGCACGACTGCGGCAGCTACGTGGAGCCGGGCGAGATCGGCGCGGTGCAGGAACGCAAGGACCCGCTCTCGGGCGAGACCATCAAGGACCGTCCCAGCCGCATCCTGCGCCCCGGCATGGTGCTGACCATCGAGCCGGGCCTGTACGTGCGCGCCGCAGCCGACGTGCCCGAAGCCTTCCACGGCCTGGGCATTCGCATCGAGGACGACGCCGTGGTGCATGCCCACGGCTGCGAGTTGATCACGCGCGGGGTGCCCGTTCAAGCTGACGAGATTGAAGCGCTGATGCGCGGGTAAGACAGCAGCCCTCAATACCCGGAGGCCTCCAACCACTGCGCCAGTGCCGCGGCCACCTGGTCGGCACCCTGGGCCAGGGCGCGGGTGCCACCGGTGGCGTCTGGGCTGGGGGCGGGGGCCTGGGCCTCGAACAGGCGCTGGGCCAGCAGGCTCTCGCCCAGAGAACCGGGCCGGGTCAGTGTGGCGCGCAGGCGCACCAGGCCCACGCTGCGCTCGGGGCTGTCGAACACCTGGCTGAATTCCTCCAGCTCCACGCGCAGAAGCGCCGGGGGCTGTCCATCGACCCGCACCGATGCCTGGGCACCCAGGGTGCCGATGACGGCCCGCTGCTGGCCCAGGTGCGCCTGGAGGCGCTGGCGCATGAGCTGGATGGGGGGCTGGCTCCAGCGTGCCTGCTGGTAGGGGCGCAATTCGCGCGCGTCGGCATAGGCCAGGCGGTAATGCACGGCAGTGCTGCCGTCGGGCTGGCCGGCGTTGTCCAGCGTGGCCAGCGCCAGGGCCGGCAGGGCCTTGGCCGGTGCTGTGGCGGGCAAGGATGCAGGGCCAAAGTCGTAGAGCACCGGCCGCACCGGGGGCTCTGGCAGGGCCGAGCAACCCGCCACAGAAACAAGCACAAAAATGGCTGTAGCGCCCGATTTATAAGCGCGAACAGCTATTGTTTTAATAGCATTCATGGTTGCACTCCGGTGCGCTGCGGGGCGGTGAAGCCCGGTTCGCCCGGGCCGGGCTGGCCCCGGCCTGGGCCATAGAGGATGCCTTGGGGGTTCTCGCCCAGGCTGGAGGCGGCGCGGCCTGTCAGGCGCGCGGCACGGGCGGTTTCGTCGGCGGCGCGCTCCATGCGCGGCAGGGTGGTGGTGCCAAAGCGCTCCACCGCCTGGGCCAGTGCCTGGGCGCCGCGCTCGGTCTGTTCCAGCGTACCGCCGGGGGCGTTGATGCGCTTGGCCGTCTGCCCGATTTCCGCGGCCATGCCCGACACCTGCTCGCCCGCCTGGCGCATGGACTGCAGCGCGCCCGTGGCCTCGCGCGCCAGCGGTGGGAGGGCGGCCAGTGCCGGGTCCAGGCGCTGCTGCACGGTGGCATCGAGCCGCTGGCTCAGGGTGTGCACGCTGCCTGCGGCCTGGCCGGTGTTGGCCAGCAGCTCACGCAGCAGGCGCTGGTTGTCGTCGGAGAGCACCTGGTTGATGCGCTCGGTGGCCTCCTGCACGCGGCCGAGGATGGCAGGGCCCTGGTCGAACAACTGGGTGAACGGCGAGGTGCGCAGCGGCAGGCGCGGCAGGCCGCTGGGGCCGGGAGCGATGGCAGGGTAAGGCTCGCCCGCGTCGTCCAGCAGCACGTAGGCCAGACCGGTCACGCCCTGGTAGCCCAGCACGGCAAAGGTGGTGGGGGTGATGGGGGCGTCCACGCTCACGGCGATGCGGATGAGCACGTTGCCGCTGGCCTGGCTGTCAAAGCCGATGTGCGTGACGCGCCCCACGGACACGCCCTTGTAGCGCACGGCCGCCTGCGGCTGCAGGCCAGCGACGCCCTCGCCGCTGGAGAGTTCGTAGGACTGGTAGTTGCCCCGGTCGCGCGTGAGCCAGACGCCCAGGCCCACCACCAGCGCGGTGACGACCAGCACGAACAGGCCTGCGGCAAAGGCATGGGACTTGTTTTCCATCAGCGGTCCTTGGCAATGGCGGGCGGAGCCATGGCGCGCAAGCCGCGCTCGCCCTGAAAGAATTGGCGGATGAAGGGGTGCTCGAATTGCACCACTTTTTGCGGTGTGTCGGTCACGATGACGCGCTTGTCGGCCAGCACGGCCACGCGCGTGGCCAGGGAGAACAAGGTGTCCAGATCGTGCGTGACCATCACCATGGTCAGGCCCAGCTCGGCATGCAGCTCGCGCACCAGGGCGCAGAACTCGTCGGCGCCGTTGGGGTCCAGGCCTGCGGTGGGCTCGTCCAGCAGCAACAGCGGCGGGTCCATGATGAGCGCACGCGCCAGCGCCACGCGCTTGATCATGCCGCCCGACAGATCCGCAGGCATGCGCGTGGCGTGCTCGGGCTTGAGGCCCACCATCTGCAGCTTGACGATGGCAGCGTCGCGCACCACATCCGGCGGCAGCGTGCCCAGTTCGTTGAGGGCAAAGGCCACGTTCTCCAGCACATTGAAGGCCGAATACAGCGCACCGTGCTGGAACAGCATGCCCACGCGGCTGGCGGCGCCATCACCGCCCATGTCCTCGGCCGGGCGGCCCAGCACAGTGACGCTGCCGCGCGCGGGGTGCAGCAGGCCCAGCATCTGGCGCAGCAGCACGGTCTTGCCGGTGCCCGATCCGCCCACCAGCGCCAGCATCTCGCCCTGGCGCACGCTCAGGTCCAGGTCCTGGTGCACGGCAAAGGCCTCGGACCCCTTGCCAAACACCGACCACAGCCCCTGGATGCGGACGACTTCCGGCGACGGCTCTGGTGGGGGGGCGCTCTGGTCTGCCATGGCTCAGAACCCCACGTTTTTGAAGACGACGGCAAACAGCGCGTCCACGATGATGACCACGGTGATCGACGTGACCACAGAGGCCGTCGTGCCCTCACCCAGGCTTTGGGTGTTGGGCTTGACGCGCAGGCCCCAATGGCAACCGATCAGCGCGATCAACGTGCCGAACACCACCGACTTGGACAGTGCCAGCGTGAGGTTGCCAAAGCCCACCGCCGCGGGCAAGGCATGGTAGAAGTACGCAGGCGATATGCCCAGCGACAGGTCGGCCGCCAGCATGCCGCCCGCCAGGGCGCACAGCGTGGTCCAGACGCTCACCAGCGGCATGGCCAGCGCCAGGGCCAGCGCGCGCGGCAGCACCAGGCGAAAGCCGTGCGGGATGCCCATCACGCGCATGGCGTCCAGCTCCTCGTTCACGCGCATCACACCGATCTGCGCAGTAATGGCCGAACCCGAGCGCCCCGCCACCAGGATGGCCGCCAACAGCGGCCCCAACTCGCGGATCAGCGACACGCCCAGGATGTTGACGATGAAGGTCTCGGCCCCGAACTGGCGCAGTTGCAGCGAGGTGAGGTAGGCCAGCACCACCCCGATGAGAAAGCCCACCAGGGCCGTGATCGGCAGTGCCGTGGCCCCCATGCGGTAGAGGTGGCCCGACACGTCGCGCCAGGGCGCGCGGCGCGGCGCACGCAGCAGGCGGCCGGTGTCCAGCAGCATCTGGCCCACCATTTGCAACAGGTGGCGTGCGTGGTCCACGCCATGCAGCACCAGCACGCCCAGGTGGTCCACCTGGTCGGCCAGGCGCCAGGGCTGCGGTGCGGGCGCGGGGACGGTGTAGCGCGCCACGCGCTCCAGCATGTCGCGCTGCGCGTCGCTGAGCCACAGCCGTGCAGGCCAGGCGCGGCCCCAGTGGTTCCACAGCACCTGGGCACCCACATGGTCCAGCCATAGCATGCCCCGCAGGTCCCAGCCCAGCGCGGGCTGGTGCGGTACCTTTGCCAGTTGTTCGGCCAAAGGGAGCCACAGCACACGCTGGCCCAACTCCGCCGCACCCCAGCGGCCATGCAGCAGCGCGCACGGCCCTTCGGGCGTGTCGGAGCAGGCAATGCGCGGTTGCGGATCGGTTATGGCCATGGGGCGACGGACGGTGCGAACACAAAGCGCACATGGTAGCGGCTGGCAGTGGCACAGGCGCCACACTGTCGCCTATGGGGCGACGCGGGCAGCAGGGGTATGATGAAAACTGGCCACTCAGGCCCTGAGAACAAGCGCCGATAGCTATTATTTTTATAGCATTTACCCTGTCCTGCAAACCCGCCTCTTGCCCTACCATGCTGCCATGAGCGACGCAACCTACGACTACATCATCATCGGCGGCGGCACGGCCGGCGCCCTGCTGTGCAACCGCCTGAGCGCCGACGCCCGCCACCGCGTGCTGCTGCTGGAGGCCGGCCCCCGGGACGACTACCACTGGATCCACATCCCCGTGGGCTACCTCTACTGCATCGGCAACCCGCGCACCGACTGGCTCTACCAGACCGAGCCCGACGCGGGCCTCAACGGCAGGCGCCTGCGCTACCCCCGGGGCAAGACGCTGGGGGGCTGCAGCAGCATCAACGGCATGATCTACATGCGCGGCCAGGCGCGCGACTACGACCAATGGGCCCAGATCACTGGCGACGACACCTGGCGCTGGGACCAGGTGCTGCCCGCGTTCCGCCGCCATGAAGACCACTGGCGGCTGGACCAGCCCGGCGATGTGAACGAAAACTTCAAACGCCTGCACGGCAACAAGGCCACCGGCAGCACGGGCGAATGGCGTGTGGAAAAGCAGCGCCTGCGCTGGGACGTGCTGGACGCCTTTGCCCACGCGGCGCAGCAGGCCGGCATTCCAGCCACCGACGACTTCAACAGCGGCAACAACGAAGGCGTGGGCTATTTCGAGGTCAACCAGAAGAAGGGCTGGCGCTGGAACACAGCCAAGGCCTTTTTGCGCCCCACCTGCTACGGGCGCGACAACTTCGAGATGTGGACCGGCGCGCAGGCCGCCAAGCTGCTGGTCGAGCGCCAGCCCCATGGTCCGCTGCGCTGCACCGGCGTGCAGGTCTGGACGGGCAAGTCCATGGTCACCGTGCGCGCCACGCGCGAGGTGCTGCTGTGCGCGGGCGCAGTCAACTCACCCCAGTTGCTGCAGCTCTCGGGCATCGGCCCGGGCGAGCTGCTGCGCCAGCACGGCATCGACGTGCTGCACGATCTGCCCGGTGTGGGCGCCAACCTGCAGGACCACCTGCAGATCCGCTCGGTGTACAAGGTGCAGAACGTCAAGACGCTCAACACCCTGGCCAGCTCGCTGGTCGGCAAGGCCAAGATCGGGTTGGAGTACGCGCTCAACCGCAGCGGCCCCATGAGCATGGCGCCCTCGCAGCTGGGCGCCTTCACGCGCAGCAGCGCCGACCAGCCCTGGCCCAACATCGAATACCACGTGCAGCCGCTCTCGCTCGACGCCTTTGGCGAGCCGCTGCACGGCTTCCCCGCGTTCACCGCCAGCGTGTGCAACCTCAACCCCACCAGCCGGGGCACGGTGCAGATCCAGAGCGCCGACTTCCACCAGCCTCCGGCCATCGCTCCCAACTACCTCAGCACCCCCGAAGACCGCCAGGTGGCGGCCGACAGCCTGCGCGTGACCCGGCGCATCGTTGCACAGCCCGCCATGGCACGCTACCAGCCCGAGGAGTTCAAGCCTGGTGTGCAGTACCAAAGCGATGAGGAGCTCGCGCGTCTGGCGGGCGACATTGCCACCACCATCTTCCACCCCGTGGGCACCACGCGCATGGGCCGCGCCGATGACCCCCTGGCCGTGCTCGACCCACGCCTGCGCGTGCGCGGCATCGAGGCACTGCGCGTGGTCGATGCCGGCGCCATGCCCTTGATCACCAGCGGCAACACCAACTCCCCCACGCTGATGCTGGCCGAGAAGGCCGCCCAATGGATTCTGGAGGACCACGCACCATAGCCAAACCCTATGGAGCCAGACCGGGAAATCCCCTATGGGCCGCAGGCGACTGGGCCTTTACATTAGCACCACTCGAACGCGCACCCAGTGCGCTGGACGGGGGGCCGGGGAGACAAACCGCCACCACCACAACCACAAGCCTTTTTTCAAGCACCCGGTGAGGTGCCATCTTCTTTCCAACCGCCAGCCCTGCTGGCGTTTTTTTTGCCTGCTGCACGCCCCGCAGCACGCGATGCGACAATCGCGCCGATGGAATGGATACTGGTTTCGCTGGCCTCCCTGCTTGCCGGCTTTGTCGATGCGATCGTGGGAGGCGGCGGCCTGATCTTGCTGCCCGCGCTGTTTGCCACCTTTCCCAGCGCGCCCCCCGCCACGCTGCTGGGCACCAACAAGAGCGCCTCGGTGTGGGGCACCACCATGGCCACCTGGCAGTACAGCCGCCGCGTGCAGATGCGCTGGCGCGCCATGCTGCCCGCCTCCGCTGCAGGCTTTGCCGGTGCCTTTGCAGGTGCCTGGGCCGTCACCGTGGTGTCGCCCGACTTCCTGCGCAAGTTGCTGCCCCTGGTGCTGCTGGCCGTGCTGCTCTACACCCTGGCCAAAAAGGACCTGGGGCGCCACCACACCCCCCACCTGACGGAGCGCGCCGAAGCCGCCGCCGCCTGCGCCATCGGCCTGAGCGTGGGGTTCTACGACGGCTTCTTCGGTCCCGGCACGGGCAGCTTCTTCGTGTTCCTGTTCGTACGCCTGCTGGGTTACGACTTCCTCAACGCCTCGGCCTCGGCCAAGCTGCTGAACGTCTCGACCAACATCGCTGCACTCATCCTGTTTACCGCCAAGGGCCATGTGTGGTGGCACTTTGCGTTGCCGCTGGCTGTGGCCAACGTGGTGGGCAGCCTGCTGGGCACACACATGGCCCTCAAGCACGGCGCGGGGTTTGTGCGCTGGATCTTCATCGTGGTGGTCAGTGCACTCATCCTCAAGACCGGGTACGACGGCTTCTTGCGCTGATCTTTCGCCGCCCTAAACCTCTCGTTCAGACTCGGCCATTGGGGTTCTCCATGATGGCGGGGCGCAAAAGGGCGACCCCTATAGTTGCAACAGTTTGATGACACCGTGGCCCGACATCCCTCGGGCCACGCCGTTTTCCCTGGCTCCGGCCCCGCTATCCGCAGGCCGGATTTTTTTGTACCTGAACACCCCGACAGGACATACGATGAAGTTTCTCAAGTTTGTCGCTTCCGCCGTGGCGCTGTGCGCCGTATTCGGCGCCCAGGCCCGCACCTTTGACGAGGTCAAGAAAGACGGCAAGATCCTGATTGCCACCGAAGGCCAGTTCGCTCCCTTCAACTTCTTCAACGGCACGACGCTCACCGGTTTCGAGGTCGAACTGGCCGAGTTGGTGGCCAAGAAGATGGGCGTGACCGTGCAATGGAAGACGTTGGGCTTTGACGCCCTGCTCACCGGCCTGCGCCAGGACCGCTGGGATCTGGTGATTGCCTCACACGGCATCACCGAGGAGCGCGCCAAGGCCGTGACCTTCACCGAACCGCACTACTGCTCGGGCGGCATGATCATCGCCATGGACCCGGCCATCAAGAACGCCAAGGACCTGGCAGGCAAGGTGGTGGCAGTGCAGACCGGCACCAGCTACCTGGAAAACGTCCAGAAAGTCTCCGCCATCAAGGAGATGAAGAACTTCCCCACCGACGTGGACGCCCGCAGCGCCCTGGCTTCGCGGCGCGTGGACGCCTGGGTCACGGACCGCTTCGTCGCCAAGGCCGTGGCCGAGAAGAACCCCGGCGCGGGCTTCAAGCTGGGCGACATGCTGTTCATCGAGCGCATCGCCGCTGCCGTGGCCAAGGGCAACCAGTCGCTCGCACAGGGCTGGTCCAAGGCACTGGCCGAAACCATGGCCGACGGCAGCTACGCGCAGCTGTCCAAGAAGTACTTCAACGAAGACGTGCGCTGCCAGTAAGCACGCGGGCGCTCCTCGCGCCCTCACCGGTCTGATCTTTCATGCTTACTGCCCTTTGGCCCAGCCACTGGAGCCGCCAGCAACGCAGCAATGCGACGCTGGTGAGCGCCGTGGCCCTGATGGTGCTTGCCCTGATTCTGCTGGGCAAGGTACTGTCCTTCCTTCCTGAACCCATTGGCCCGAATGCGCAGGCCTTCTCCGACGGCGCCCGCACCACGCTGTGGCTGACACTGATCAGCGGCAGCATCGGTTTGGTGCTGGGCACGGCGGCGGCGCTGGCGCGAACGGCCCGCTGGGCCGCGCTGCGCTATGTGGCCAGCTTCTACATCTGGGTCATCCGCGGCACGCCGCTGCTGGTGCAGATTCTTTTCGTTTACTTTGCGCTTCCAGTGCTGGTCCCAGGCCTGAACCTGCCGGACTTTGCCGCCGCCGTGCTGGCGCTGTCGCTCAACGTGGGCGCCTACAACGCCGAAGCCATCCGTGCCGGCCTGCTGGCCGTGCCACGCGGCCAGACCGAGGCGGCACGCGCCCTGGGCCTGGGGCGCATGCATGTGTTCTTCGACGTGGTGTTTCCGCAGGCCTTCAAGATTGCCCTGCCACCGCTGGTGAGCAACTTTGTGGCACTGCTCAAGGATTCGTCCCTGGCCTATGCCATCGGCGTAGTGGAGTTGACCAACGTGGGCAACCGCATCCAGTCGGCTACCTTCCAGCCCATTGCCACGCTGACCACGGTGGCTGTCACCTACCTGCTGTTGACCACGCTGGTCACGCAGATTTCCAACGCCATCGAGTACCGCTTCGATGTGGAAGGGCGCGCACGATGAGCCGCCCCCAACCCACCCCCTACATCGTGGCAGAGCATGTGTGCAAGTCGTTCGGCACACACCAGGTGCTGCGCGACGTCTCCACGCATTTCAACACGGGTGAAGTCACGGTGATCATCGGCGCCTCGGGCTCAGGCAAGAGCACGCTGCTGCGCGCCATCAACCGGCTGGAGCCGCACGACAGCGGCACCATTTCCATCGGTGGCGTGCCCGTGACCGACGACCCGCACACGCTGCAGCAGCAACGCTGCGAGGTGGGCATGGTGTTCCAGCAGTTCAACCTGTTTGGCCACCTGAGCGTGCTGGACAACATCACGCTGGCGCCCCGGCGCATTCGGCGCACCCCACGGGCCCAGGCGAATGAGCAGGCCATGGTGCTGCTGCGCCGCGTGGGCCTGCACGAGCACGCGCACAAATACCCGTGGCAGCTCTCGGGCGGGCAGCAGCAGCGTGTGGCCATCGCCCGGGCGCTGGCCATGCAGCCCAAGGTGATGCTGTTCGACGAACCCACCTCGGCGCTCGATCCCGAGATGGTGCAGGAAGTGCTGGACGTGATGCGCGAGCTGGCGCGCGGCGGCATGACCATGATCGTGGTGACCCACGAAATGGGCTTTGCCCGTGAGGTGTCCGACCGCGTTCTGTTCTTCGACCAGGGCCGCATTGCGCACGATGCACCGCCCGCTTCGTTCTTCGACAACCCCGGCAATGACCGCATCCGTGCCTTCATCGGCCGCATGGGCGCCTGAGATCCAGAGCCCACCGTTCCTTCGCTACCTCCCACACAACCCAACGGAGTGACCATGAAACTGACCCACACCTTCGTGACCCTGCTGGCCGCCGGCCTGTGCAGCCTGCCTGCGGGCGCCCTGGCGCAGTCCGCCAAAGAGCTGGAAGAACTGCGCAACGAGCTCAAGGCCCTGCGCGCCGAGCTCAACCAGCTCAAGGCCCAGCAGGCACAGGCACCTGCCGCCTCGGCATCGGCCTGGAATGACCGTATCGATGCCGTGGAGCTCAAGCAGAAGGATGCCGTGGTGCTGGGCGACATTCCCGGGAGCTTCCGCCTGCCGGGCAGCGAAACCTCGATCCGCGTGTACGGTTTTGCCGAGGCCAACCTGATCAAGGACTTCAAGGGCACGGCACCGGGCGACAACTTCTCCAACCTTGCCGAGCAGCCGCTGGGCAAGAGCGACAACGGCAAGACCGTGCTCACGGGCCAGACCTCGCGCTTCGGTTTCGAGACCTCCACCCCGATGGGTAATGGCGCGTTCAACACCAAGATCGAGGCCGATTTCTACGGCTACTGCGGCTCCGAGTGCAACCGCAACCGCCTGCGCCTGCGCCACGCCTATGGCGAATACGCGGGCTGGCTGATCGGCCAGACCTGGTCCACCTTCATGGACCTCGACAACCTGCCCGAGACGGTGGACTTCAACGGCCCACCCGGCGCCACCTTCCGCCGCCCGGTGCAGGCGCGCTACACCTACAACAACCCCAACCTGGCGAAGTTCCAGTTCGCCCTGGAAGATCCGTCCGACGGCGCGCGCTCGCCCAACCTCGTCGCCCGCATCGACAAGGCCTACGACTGGGGCAGCATGAGCGCCCGCGTCCTGTCGCACGAACAGCGCATGGGTGGCGTAAGCAAGCGCGGCATGGGCCTGGGCCTGTCGGGCTCCTACAAGATCACCGGCACCACCACCCTGATGGCGCAGTACACCCTGATGGACGGCGACAACGACGGCGCCTACCTCGTGGGCGCCAACTACCCGGTGGTCGATGGCTCCACGCTGCGCCTGGACCGCGCCCAGGGCGTGGTGCTGGGCCTGGCCAATGTGTTCAGCGAGAAGCTGCGCGGCACGGTGTCCATGGGCTGGGTGCGCTCGCGCAACCGCCTGGGTGACGCCTACGTGAGCGCCTACGGTGACACCGGCAACCTGCGCCTGTTCCAATGGCATGCCGGCATGTACTACACCCCAATCAAGAACGTCGAACTCGGCACCGAACTGCTGGGCGGCCGCCGCACCACCTTCGGCGGCGCCACGGGCAACATGACGCGCCTGAACCTGCAGGCGCGCTACCTGTTCAACTGATCCGGCCCTGGGCCATTCACCAGGCTGGCCGGGCAACCGGCCAGCCTTTTCTTTTTTGACCGCCATGCGTTCTGAACGATGGGGCCTGACGGCCTTGCTGGTGGTGACCCTGGTCTGGGGCACCACCTTTCCCGCCATGAAGCTGCTCTCAGCGCAACTGGATGCGCTGCAGATCATCTGGGGCCGCTTTGCGATTGCGCTGCTGGTGCTGGCACCCTTGTGGTGGGGCATGCGGCGCAGCGAGCGGCGCTGGGGACTGCTGTTGGGGGCGCTGCTGTTCCTGGCGTTCTGGCTGCAGATCGAGGGACTGGCGCGCACCAGCAGCAACCGCAATGCCTTTGTGACCGGCCTGAACGTGCTGGTGGTGCCCATCATTGCCATGGCGGCACTGGGGCGGCGCTACGGATGGCGGTTGTGGGCGGCCTGCGCCCTGGCCTGCGCGGGCATGGCCTTGATGTTCCATGAAAACGAGCCCTGGAACCTGGGCGACTCGCTCACGCTGGCCAGCACGGTGTTTTATGCGATCTACATCCTGACGCTGGAGGAAAGTGCGCGTCGCACGCTGCTGCAACCCCTGCGCGCCACGCGCATGGCAGCGGCACAGGCCAGCGTGATGCTGGCCGCCTCGACGGCGCTGCTGTTGCTGCGTGGTGGCGAACTGCCGCTGGCAAGGCTGCCGTCGCTGGACGCAGAGGCCTTGATGGCACTGTTGTACCTGGGTCTGCTGGCGAGTGTGGTGGTGGTGACGTTGCAGGCCTGGGGTCAACAGCGCGTGGATGCCATGCGCAGTGCCATCGTCTTTGGATTGGAACCAGTGTTTGCCGCACTCACGGCCTGGGCGCTGCTGGGCGAACACCTGGGTTGGGCCGGCTGGGGAGGTGCCGCCATGATCGTCACCGCCCTGGTGTTCAGCCAGTCCCAACCGGCCCCCAGGGTCGTCATCAAGGCGCAGTGAGTGGCACGTCGGCCACGGGGCGCGGCTTGCCCAGCGGCGCCGACGCCAGGCCCTTGCGCACGGCGGCCATGTCTTCTTCACTGGGGTATTCGCCCAGCAACCAGTAGTCGAACACCCGGCGCACGATGGGCGCTGCATGGGCCGCGCCAAAACCGGCGTTTTCGACAATCGCGGCCACCGCGATGCGCGGTGCATCGGCCGGTGCAAAAGCAATGTAGAGCGAATGATCGCGTTGACGCTCTTCCATCCGGGCCGCGTTGTAACGGTCCTTCTGGCCAATGGTGACGGCCTGCGCCGTGCCGGTCTTGCCCCCCGAAAGGTAACGCGCCCCGGCAAAAACACGTGTGGAGGTGCCGCTTTGCGTCACCCCCACCATGGCCTTGCGCACTACATCGACATGGGCGGGCCGGTAGCCCAGATCCACCCCGGGCACCTGGGGCAGGGCGGTGGTCTCGCGCGAGACCGCATCCACCATGGCCTTGCCCAGGTGGGGCTGGTAGCGCGTCCCCCCATTGGCCAGCGTGGCAGTGGCCAGGGCCAGTTGCAGCATGGTGAAGTTGTTGTAGCCCTGCCCAATGCCCAGCGAGATCGTCTCTCCGGCGTACCACTTCCTCTGCTCGGGGCGCCGGTAGGCCTCGCGCTTCCAGGCCTGGCTGGGCAAGACTCCGCGCAGTTCGCCCTGCAAGTCGATGCCCGTGATCTGACCAAAGCCCAAGGGCTTCATGAAGTCGTGCATGGCATCCACGCCCATGTCATTGGCAAGCTGGTAGTAGTACACGTTGCTCGATTGCACGATGCTGCGGTGCATGTCCACAGCGCCCAGCCCATGGTCCCCATGGCTGCGGAACACATGGCCGCCAAAGGTCCAGGAACCGCCATCGTGCGTGATGGCAGACGGTGTGCGCTTGCCCGTTTCCAGTGCCGCCATGGCCATGAAGGGCTTGTAGGTGGAGCCCGGCGGGTAGGTACCACGCAGCGCCCGGTTGAGCAGCGGCTTGTCGATCGACGTGTTCAGGGCATTCCAGTTGTCCACGTCGATGCCCTCCACAAACAGGTTGGGATCGAAGGTGGGCTTGCTCACCAGCGCCAGCACCTCGCCGTTGCGCGGATCGATGGCCACCAGGGCGCCCCGGCGCTCACCATAGAGCTCCTCCACCATTTTCTGGAGCTTGATGTCCAGCGACAGCACCACGGTCTTGCCTGGTGTGGCAGGAAAGCTGTTGAGCTTTCGCACGGCACGCCCACCCGCCGAGGTCTCCATCTGCTCCACCCCCGTGGTGCCGTGCAACGGCCCCTCAAAGCTCTGCTCGATGCCCAGCTTGCCGATGTACTCGGTGCCACGGTAGTTGGCTTCGTCCTCGGAATCCTGAATTCGCGCTTTCTCCGCCTGGTTGATGCGGCCGATGTAGCCGATGGCGTGGCTGCCCACCTCGCCCAAGGGATAGTTGCGGAACAGGCGTGCCTTCACATCCACACCCGGGAAACGGTAGCGCTGCGCCGTGAAGCGGGCCACCTCCTCATCGCTCAGGCGGGTACGGATGGGCAAGGATTCGAAGCCCTTGGTCTCTTCCATGAGCCGCTTGAAGCGGCGCCGATCCCGCTGCTGGATTTCGATGATCTCGGCCAGGCCGTCGATGGTTTGCTCCAGATGGTCCACCTTGGAAGGCGTGATCTCCAGCGTGTAGGCCGAATAGTTGGTGGCCAGCACCACACCGTTGCGGTCCAGAATAAGACCGCGGTTGGGCACGATGGGCACCACCGCCGTGCGGTTGCTTTCGGCCTGGTCTGCCAGGTCGTCGTGGCGATGCACCTGCAGGAACACCAACCGCACCACCAACAAGCCCAGCGCCAGCAGCACCACCAGGCCCAGCACCACCACCCGGACGCGAAAGCGGCGCGCTTCGGCTTCGACGTTGCGCAGTTCAGTCATCGCTCAGCCCCGCTCCTGGAAAGCACGGCGATCACGGAAGCTTGTCCTGCCCATCGACCGAGCGGCGCTGCGGCGCCAGCAGCATCCAACTGACCACGGGCCACACGAGGGCCTCCAACAAAGGCGCCAGCACGACACCCCAACCCGGCATGCCCCGCCCCGCCAGAAGGCCTGCCAACACGTAGGCCGCGTGGGCGGCCGCGAACAGACCCACCATCTGCCAGGGCTGCTGCAACGGACGCAGCCACAACACCCGCCGATGGAACACGCGGGTCCCGTACATCAGCACGGTGTAGGCCAGAGCGTGCTGACCCAGCAGGGAAGACTGGTGCACATCCATGCACAAGCCCAGCACAAAACCGATGCCCATGCCCACGCGCCATGGCTGGTGCACGCCCCAGAAAGCCAGGGCAAGAATCAGCGCATCGGGCATCCAGACCATGGGCCCCAAAGGCAGCAGGTTGATGGCCAAGGCCAACAGCAGACTGGCTGTGATGAAGCCTGGGTTGACGGGCAGCAGCAGTTGCTGCCCACGGGGCATGATCATGCGCAGCCTCCATCAGCACCAGCTGTGCCGCCTGACGTCCACCGCGAGCACCTGCACATCATTTACGCCCCTTCTTGCGAACAGGGGCTTCCTCGACCGTGGGCTCCGGGCGCTGGGGCAGCCGCAAAGCTTCCGGTTGCAGCACCAGCACATGGCGCGCCCCTTGGGTGGCGGCAACCGGCTCACAGTAGATGCGCGCAAACGCCGAGTCCGCCCGGCGTTCCACACGCACCACACGGGCCACGGGCAGGCCTGCAGGATAGACACCATCGAGGCCATTGGTGGCCAGCACATCCCCGTCTTGTACATCGGCATTGGCCGAGACAAAGCGCAGCTCCATGCCACCGCCGTGACTGGCCACCGGGTCGCCATACGCCACCCCCCGCGCACCCGTGCGCGCATTGAGCACGGGAATCGCCTGGTCCCGGTCGGTGACCAGCGTGACCTCGCTCACAAACGGAAAGACCCGCGTGACCTGGCCCAGCACCCCCACGCCGTCCAGCACGGGAGAGCCCGGCTGCACACCAGCATCCTGCCCCCGGTCCAGCATGACCCGGCGGGTGTAGGGGTCGGCCGTTTCATAGAGGATCTGCGCTGCCAGCGAGGGCACTGCCAGCCGCTCGCGCAGGCCCAGCAGTTTGCGCAGCGCCTCGTTCTCCTGGGCCAGGGTGTCCGATTGGTGGGCCTGCAAGGCCTGCCGTGCCATCTGCGCACGCGCCGCCTCGGCCTGGGCCTTGGCATCCTGCAGGGACTGGACGTACCCGGTTCCATGGCTGGCCCACTCCACCGGCTGGAGCATGAGCCACTGGGCGGGATACAGGATGGCAGCCACCGTCTTGCGCAGCGGGTCGGTGATGCGCAACCGGGTGTCTGCCACCATCAAAAACAGCGCCAACGCGCTGTAGAGCACCAATTGGGACAGGGCCGAAGGCCCCTGCCGGAACAAGGAAGGGGCGCTGCGTTCCAGGGTTCCGAGCGGCATGGGCGTTCTGGCGGTGCGGTGGCTTGGGCGCCCGACCCCACCAGCGCGCTGGATGGGTGGGGGCCAAGGGCCTTATTCGCTGGTGAAGATGCTGCCCGCGCGGTCCATGCGCTCCAGCGCGATGCCGCAACCGCGCACCACGCAGGTCAGCGGGTCTTCGGCCACCAGCACCGGCAGGCCGGTTTCCTCGGCCAGCAGGCGGTCCAGGTCGCGCAGGAGTGCACCACCGCCGGTCAGCATCATGCCGCGCTCGGCGATGTCGGCGCCGAGTTCAGGCGGCGTCTGTTCCAGGGCGTTCTTGACGGCCGAGACGATCTGGTTGAGCGGCTCGGTCAGGGCTTCCAGCACTTCGTTGGAAGAAATCGTGAAGCTGCGCGGCACGCCTTCGCTGAGGTTGCGCCCACGCACTTCCATCTCGCGCACTTCGGAGCCCGGGAAGGCGCTGCCGATCTGCTTCTTGATGGCTTCGGCCGTGGGCTCGCCGATCAGCATGCCGTAGTTGCGGCGGATGTAGCTGATGATGGCCTCGTCGAACTTGTCGCCACCCACGCGCACGCTGCCCTTGTAAACCATGCCGCCGAGCGAGATCACGCCCACCTCGGTGGTACCGCCGCCGATGTCCACGACCATGGAGCCGGAGGCCTCGGACACCGGCAGGCCGGCGCCAATGCCGGCGGCCATCGGTTCCTCGATCAGGTACACCGCCGTGGCGCCTGCGGCCTCGGCCGCATCCTTGATGGCGCGGCGCTCGACCTGGGTCGAACCGCAGGGCACGCAGATGATGATGCGCGGGCTGGGCGTGAGCAGCGAACGCGGATGCACCATCTTGATGAACTGCTTGATCATCTGCTCGGTGATCACGAAGTCGGCAATCACGCCGTCCTTCATCGGGCGGATGGCCTCGATGTTGCCGGGCACCTTGCCCAGCATGGCCTTGGCTTCATGGCCCACCGCCTGGATCACCTTCTTGCCGTGCGGGCCGTTTTCGTGGCGGATGGCGACCACGGAAGGCTCGTCCAGCACGATGCCTTTGTCGCGGGCGAAGATCAGGGTGTTGGCGGTGCCAAGGTCAATGGCAAGATCGGTGGAGAGATACCGACGGAAAGCTCCGAACATTCAAAAATCCTCTCGGGCAGGGCAGGCGCTTCGGCTTGCCATCGCCGGTTTTGTGGCATTCAAATTGACTCTATTGCGCGCAACTGCCTGCTAACAGACAGCCTTGTGCAGCCTCGTGCGGCAAAGGCGGGATAATACCGCATCCCCTGTGAATAACTCACCCCGGAAATCCCGTTGTTCAAGCTTTACATCCGGTTTCTGTAGGTACCCCTCTCTATGGCACTGACACCCCAGGACATTGGCCGCATCGCCCATTTGGCACGGCTCGAACTCGCACCCCAGGAAAGTGAGCGCATGCTTACCCAGCTGAATGGGTTTTTTGACATCGTGGAACGGATGCGGGCTGTGGATACCCAGGGCGTGGAGCCGCTGGCCCACCCGGTGGCCGCCATCCAGGATGTGCAGCTGCGCCTGCGCGAAGACGTGGCCAGCGAGCCCAACCAACGCGAAGTCAACCAGCAAAGCGCACCAGCCGTCGAACGCGGCCTGTTCCTGGTGCCCAAAGTGATCGAGTGAGCCCCGCATGACCCAACCCGCATTGCACGACTTGGGCGTGGCCCAGCTCGCAACCGAACTGCGCGAACGCCGCGTTTCCGCCGTCGAGGCCGCCCAGCACTTCCTGGATCGCGCCCAAACGCACCAGCACCTGGGCGCCTTCGTGGCCCTGAACGAAGAAGCCACCCTGGCCCAGGCGCGCGCCGCCGACGCGCGCCTTGCCGCCGGCACGGCTGGCGCCCTGGAAGGCGTGCCGCTGGCGCACAAGGACATCTTCGTCACGCGCGACTTCCCCAGCACCGCAGGCTCCAGGATGCTGGCGGGCTATCGCTCGCCGTTTGACGCCACCGTCGTCACCCGCCTGGCACAGGCGGGCTGCGTGACGCTGGGCAAGCTCAACTGCGACGAGTTCGCCATGGGCTCGGCCAACGAAAACTCCGCCGTCGCACCGGTAGGCTTTGACGCCCCCGCCCCCGTGCGCAACCCCTGGGACACCAGCCGCATCCCCGGCGGCTCGTCGGGCGGCAGCGCCGTGGCCGTGGCTGCGCGCCTGGCGCCCGCCGTGACCGGCACCGACACCGGCGGCTCCATCCGCCAACCGGCCTCGTTCTGCGGCATCACCGGCATCAAGCCCACCTACGGCCGCGCCAGCCGCTACGGCATGATCGCCTTCGCCTCCAGCCTGGACCAGGCCGGCCCCATGGCCCGCTCGGCCGAGGACTGCGCGCTGCTGCTGTCTGCCATGTGCGGCCCCGACCCGGACCGCGACTCCACCTCGCTGGACATGCCGACGGAAGACTTCGGCCGCTCGCTGAACGACTCGTTGGAAGGCCTGCGCATCGGCATCCCGGCCGAGTTCTTCGGCGAGGGCCTGGCTCCAGACGTGCGCGCCGCCGTCGATGGCGCGCTGAAGGAGTACGAAAAGCTCGGCGCGAAGCTGGTGCCCATCAGCCTGCCGCGCACCGAGCTGTCGATTCCCGTCTACTACATCATCGCCCCGGCCGAGGCCTCGTCCAACCTCTCGCGCTTTGACGGCGTGAAGTTCGGCCACCGCGCCAAGGACTACGGCGATCTGCTGGACATGTACAAGAGGACGCGCGCCGAGGGCTTCGGCGACGAGGTCAAGCGCCGCATCATGATCGGTGCCTACGTGCTGAGCCACGGTTACTACGACGCCTACTACCTGCAGGCGCAGAAGATCCGCCGCATGATCGCCGACGACTTCCAGAACGCCTTCAAGGACTGCGACCTGATCGCCGGCCCCGCGGCGCCCACCGTGGCCTGGAAGCTCGGCGAGCATGGCAGCGACCCGCTGGCCGACTACCTGGCCGACATCTTCACGCTGCCGGGCTCGCTGGCCGGCCTGCCCGGCATGAGCGTGCCCGCGGGCTTTGGCGAGGGCGGCATGCCCGTGGGCCTGCAGCTGATCGGCAACTACTTTCAAGAGGCGCGCCTGCTCAACGCGGCCCACCGCCTGCAGCAGGCCACGGACTTCCACCTGCGCAGTCCGCTCTGAAAACCATAGCTACCAGTGCTTGATAGCAAACAAACTCAGCATCAAATCATGCTGAAACCCAATCAAATCAAGCGCTGGCAGCTCCTCTTTTTGATAGCCAAGGACAGCTCCCCATGTCTGCGAAACTGATCCACGGGTACGAAGTCGTCATCGGCTTCGAGACCCACACCCAGCTGGCCACCCACAGCAAGATCTTCAGCCGCGCCTCCACCGCCTTTGGCGCCGAGCCCAACACCCAGGCCTGCGCCGTGGACCTGGCCCTGCCCGGCACCCTGCCCGTGATGAACCGCGAGGCCGTGGCCTGCGCCATCAAGCTGGGCCTGGCCCTGGGCAGCACCATCGCGCCCCGGAGCATCTTCGCGCGCAAGAACTACTTCTACCCCGACCTGCCCAAGGGCTACCAGATCAGCCAGTTCGAGATTCCTGTGGTACAGGGCGGCGAGGTGAGCTTCTTCCTCGGCGACGAGAAGAAGACCGTGCGCCTGGTGCGCGCCCACCTGGAGGAAGACGCGGGCAAGTCGCTGCACGAGGAATTCCACGGCATGAGCGGCATCGACCTGAACCGCGCGGGCACGCCGCTGCTGGAGATCGTGACCGAGCCCGACATGCGCTCCACCGAAGAGGCCGTGGCCTACGCCAAGGAACTGCACAAGATCGTCACCTGGATCGGCATCTGCGACGGCAACATGCAGGAAGGCAGTTTCCGCTGCGACGCCAACGTGTCCGTGCGCAAGCCCGGCCAGCCGCTGGGCACACGCCGCGAGATCAAGAACCTCAACAGCTTCAAGTTCATGCAGCAGGCGATCGACTACGAGATCCGCTGGCAGATCGAGGAGCTGGAGGATGGCCGCACCATCGAGCAGGCCACCGTGCTGTTCAACCCCGACACGGGCGAGACGCGCGCCATGCGCACCAAGGAAGACGCGGCCGACTACCGCTACTTCCCCGACCCGGACCTGCCGCCGCTGGTGATCGCGCCCGAATGGGTGGAGAGCACGCGCGCGCAGATGACCGAGCTGCCCCGCGCCATGGCGGCGCGCTTCGTGCAGGACTACGGCCTGCCCGAATACGACGCCACCACGCTCACGCAGAGCAAGGCCATGGCCAGCTATTTCGAAGCGGCAGCACAGGCCAGTGGCCAAGCCAAGCTGGCCAGCAACTGGATCATGGGCGAAGTGTCACGCCGCCTCAACAGCGAAGAAATCGGCATCGAGGATGCCAAGGTTGACAGCGCAAAGCTGGCCACGCTCATCCAGCGCATCAGCGACGGTACGATCAGCAACAATGCTGCACGCCAAGTATTCGATGCATTGTGGAGCGGCGAGGCCAGCGAGGTCGATGCCGTCATCGAGGCCAAGGGCCTCAAGCAGATGAATGACAGCGGCGCCCTGGAAAAAATCATCGACGAGGTGATCGCAGCCAACCCCGACAACGTGGCGCAGTTCAAGGCGGGCAAGGACAAGGCCTTCAACGCCCTGGTGGGCCAGGCCATGAAAGCCAGCAAGGGCAAGGCCAACCCGGCACAGGTCAACGAACTGCTGCGCAAACGCCTGGAAGGCTGAAGCGAGGGAAGTGGCAGGCGGGCGGCCGCGCCACGCAGGCCGCCCAAAGGCTCAGCGTGAGGCCGCAGGCACCGTGGCTGTGGCGGCCTGTGGCGGAACCACGCGCGCTGCCCACAGCTCCTTGAGCTGCACCAACTCGGCATCAAAGCGCTGGTGCACTCGGCGCTTTTCCTGGTCCTGCCCCGAAATGAAACGCTGCTGCTCGGCCATTTCTTCGGTGTTTTCGAGCAACTGGCGCTGCAAGTGCATGGGGGCCTTGGCGGGGTCCTTGCGGTAGAACTCCATCTCCTCGTCGATCTTCTTGCGCCGCTCCTGCAACTCGGCAATGCGCTTCTTTGCGGTGGCCGTGACTTCATCGACATGCGCGATGGCGGTGGCGCGCTCGGCGTCGTGGGCGGCCTTGTCGGGGTAGCGCGCCAGCAGCACACGCTCGCGGCGGCGCTCCTCGGCAATGCGGTTGCGCTCCTCCAGGTCCTTGCGCCGCTGGACTTCCAGGGCTTCACGCTCGTGCTCGGTGAGCGTGGGGCCGATCACGCGTCGGACGGTGCCCGTGGGGCCCAGTTCGCGCTGCTCACGGTCTATGCACTCGGGTATGGGGCGGTCTGAGGTCAGGCGCCGGCCATTTTTGTCCACGCAGGAGTAAATGCCCGACCCAGGCACCACCGCCTGCGCGCAGGCAGCAGAACCCAGAGCCGCCAGCAGCAGGCCCAAAACCGCAGGACACCCGCGAAGATGGTTCAATGCATCATCCTTGGTGGACACCGTAACGCTGGCGGTAGGCCAACACCCTTTCATGGTGGGGCGCCATTTCGCCGTCGCCATGGTGCGATAGATAAAGCAATAAGTCTGCCAGTGTAGCGATAGCGCAGACCTTCAGCCCCAATTGCTCGCGCACGTACTGCACGGCACTGTACGGCACATCCTGGCCATTCTCGGTGGCTTTTTCCTGGCGGTCCAGCGCAATGGCCACGGCATGGGGCGTGGCGCCTGCGCTGCGGATCAGGGCGATGGATTCGCGCGCTGCCGTTCCTGCGGACATCACATCGTCCACGATCAGCACGCGCCCGCGCAGTGGCGCACCCACCAGCGTGCCGCCCTCGCCGTGGTCCTTGGCTTCCTTGCGGTTGTAGGCAAAGGGCACATTGCGGCCCAGGCGAGCCAGTTCCACCGCCACGGTGGCCGCCAGCGGAATGCCCTTGTAGGCCGGGCCGAACACCATGTCGAATTCGATGCCGCTGGCCATCAGGGCTTTTGCATAGAATTGCGCGAGGCGGCCGAGCTTGCTGCCATCATCGAACAGACCGGCGTTGAAAAAATACGGGCTCATGCGGCCCGCCTTGGTTTTGAACTCGCCAAACCGCAGCACGCCGGACTCCACGGCAAACCGCACAAAATCCTGCGCCAGACCGTCTTGCGAACCGGTGGGCGTGCCTTGATCGACCATGGAGTGATTCCCTTGTTCCGTTTAACCAGCCTCAACCTCAACGGCATCCGCTCCGCCGCCACCAAGGGCGTGGAGCCCTGGATCGCCGCCACCGTCCCGGATTGTATTTGCGTGCAGGAAGTCAAGGCCCAGGCTGCCGACGTGCAAGGGCGCTTCGAGCAGCTGGCGGGGCTGCAGGGCCACTTCCACTTTGCCCAAAAGAAGGGCTACTCCGGCGTGGGCGTCTATACGCGGCACGAGCCCAGCGACGTGATCGCAGGCTTTGGCAGCCCCGAGTTTGACGCCGAAGGCCGCTACCTGGAACTGCGTTTTGACACCCCCCAGCGCAAGCTGTCCATCATCAGCGCGTACTTTCCCAGCGGCTCCTCGGGCGAAGATCGGCAGGAGGCCAAGTTCCGCTTTCTGGAGCAGTTCCACCCACACCTCATGCGCGCCAAGGCGCAACGGGAATTCATCCTGTGCGGCGACGTGAACATCGCGCACCAGCAGATCGACCTGAAAAACTGGCGCAGCAACCAGAAAAACAGCGGCTTTTTGCCCGAAGAGCGCGCCTGGATGACAAAGTTGTTGCACACAACTGACCCAGACGGCGGTCTGGTGGACGTTTACCGCCAGCTCCACCCCCACACCACCGACGAGGCCTACACCTGGTGGAGCAACCGGGGCCAGGCCTGGGCCAAGAACGTGGGCTGGCGGCTGGATTACCACCTGGCATCCCCCAGCCTGGCCACTACAGCCCGCACGGCCCAGGTGTACAAGGCGCAGCGCTTCAGCGACCATGCGCCGCTGACCATCGACTACGACTTTGCTCTGTAACGCCGGGACGGCAGGGCGCCAGCCACCCCCTCCTGGTTGCATGTTGTAACCTGTAGGGCTGTATCCACCGACGGCCCCACGCCATGGCAGACACCACCACGCAGGACACCGCCTCCAGCCAGTATTTCGAGCCCCGCAACACCGACGAGCTGTGGGACCTGGTGACTTCGCCGCACCCCGTGGTGGGCAGGGCACGGCATTTGGGCGAAGCGCTGATCAACGCGGGCATGCTCCAGCCCACCGATTTGATGCAGAGCCTGCGCATGCAGCAGAGCGAGCGCGACCGCGGGCGCCAGCGGCCTATCGGTCAGATCCTGACGGAACTGGGGCTGGTATCGCAGGACCAGTTGCGCCAGGCGATTGCCGCCTGGCTGGGCGAGTATGTGGTGCACCCCGGCCACTTGCAGCCCGACCCGGTGGCTGTGGCGCTGGTGCCGCGCTCCGTGGCCGAGCGCGAGTCGGTACTGCCGCTGCTGGCGCGCGATGACGCGCTGGTGGTGCTGATGGCCGACCCCTACGACCGCGCCTTGCTCGACGAACTGCGCTTCCTGAGCCAGCGCCGCCTGGTGCCGCTGCAGGCCGCCCCCGGCACGCTGATGCCCGCCGTTGCCAAGGCCTACAGCGTGCATACCGACGCCCCCAAGGAGGGCAACGCCAATGGGGCCGCACGCAACGGCGTGACAGGCAACGCCAGCGCGGCGGCGCGCCCCAGCTCGCAAGAGCTGGTCAGCAACCTCAACAGCATGGCGCCGGACTCCGACGCCGTGGCGACGGATGTGGTGACCGAATCGGACAACACGCTGGTGCGGCTGATCAACTCCATCATCGACGAAGCCATTGCGCACCGTGCGTCGGACATCCACATCGAGACCGAACCCGCGCCCGGCAACGTGCGTGTGCGCCTGCGCATCGATGGCGACTTGGTGCCCTACCTGGAGCTGCCCGCACGTTTTCGCTATGCCATGGTGGCGCGCATCAAGATCATGGCCACCATGGACATTTCCGAGCACCGCAAACCGCAGGACGGCAAGATCGACTTCTCGCGCTTTGGCGGGCCGCCGGTGGAGCTGCGCGTCGTCACGGTGCCCACCTCGCGCGGGCTGGAGGACGTGGTGCTGCGCCTGTTGGCCGGTGCCAAGCCGCTGCCGCTGGAGAACATTGGCCTGAGCCCGGCCAACCTGCAGGCGCTGCGCGAGATGGTGAAGAAGCCCTACGGTCTGGTGCTGGTGGTGGGCCCCACGGGCTGCGGCAAGACGACCACGCTGCATTCGGTGATCCGCGATCTCAACACCTCCAACCGCAAGATCTGGACGGCCGAAGACCCGATCGAAATCACCCAGAGCGGTCTGCGCCAGGTGCAGATGAACGCGCGCATCGGCTGGACCTTCGCGGCGGCCATGCGCACCTTTCTGCGCGCCGACCCCGACGTGATCATGATCGGCGAAATGCGCGACGAGGAGACCGCGCGCATCGCCATCGAGGCCTCGCTCACGGGCCACCTGGTGCTGTCCACCCTGCACACCAACTCGGCGCCCGAGAGCATTGCACGCCTGCTGGAGATCGGGCTGGACCCGTTCAACTTCTCGGACTCGCTGCTGGCCATCCTGGCCCAGCGCCTGGTGCGCCGCCTGTGCACCCAGTGCCGCGAACCCCATGCCGCCCACCACGACACGCTGCAAGCCATGGCTTCGCAGTACCTGGAGAGCAGTGCCGCCAACAGCGCCGAAGCGCGCGATGCGCTCATCGCACGCTGGCGCAAGGCCTACGGCAAGGACGACGGCAGCATCACGCTGTGGCGCCGCCAGGGCTGCCCTCAGTGCGAATCGCACGGCTACAAGGGCCGCATGGGCATCCACGAGCTGATGCTGAGCGACGAGCCCATCCGCCAGCACATCCGCCACCGCTCCTCGGCCACCGAAATCCGCCTCTCGGCGCTCGCCGCAGGCATGAAGACTCTGCGCCAGGACGGCATCGAGAAAGTGCTGCAAGGCCTGACCGACATGTCCGAAGTGACGGCGGCCACCAACCTGTGAGCCGCGCGCCGGGGCGCGCTATGCGACCGGGCCGCAGCGGTCCAACGGCACCTGCAGGCCTACCTTGAGGCAGCCCAGCGCGACCGAGGTGCGAAAGCGCCGCACGTTGTCGTCACCACCGAACAGGCGCCCGGTCAGCGCCTCGTAGTCGGCCATGGTGGAAGCGGTGATGACCAGCAGGTAGTCCGCCTCGCCGGTGATGGCGTAGCACTGCTGCACCGCCGGTTCGCCTGCAATGCGCTGGCGCAGGCCGGCCGTGCGCAGCGGGTGTTCGTCGTGCACATGCACCTCCACCAGCAGCGTGAGCGGGCGCCCCAGCAGGCTGGCGTCGAGTTGGGCTGCCTCGGCACGCACCACCCCGCTCTCGCGCAGGCGCCGGATGCGCCGCTGCACAGCCGGAGCCGACAGATGCACGGCCTGCGCGATCTCGCGCTGCGGCGTGGTGTTGTCACGCTGCAGGATGTCGAGGATGGCGAGGTCGAAGGCGTCGAGCTTCAAAGGATCGGCGGCAGGCATATGGGAGCGAAAGTTGCGTGACAGACCCAGAAATAGAGCAGAAGACGCAAGGGTAGCGCAATATATTTTCCGCATGTCGTCTTCTTTGCGCACCTCTGCGTTCATTCCGCTGCTGGCCATTTTCGGCTCGGTCACCTTCCTCGGCCTGGGCACCTCGTGGGCCAAGCACACGCTGTTTCCGCTGGTCGGCGCGCAGGGCACCACGGCCGTGCGCGTGGGCTTTTCGGCACTGCTGCTCCTGCTGCTGTGGCGTCCCTGGCGCTGGCGCCTCACGCGCGCAGACCTGCGCGCCATCGCCTGCTACGGAGCCGCGCTGGGTGGGATGAACCTCATGTTCTACCTGTCGCTGCAGACCCTGCCCTTCGGCGTGGCCGTGGCCATCGAGTTCTCCGGGCCGCTGGCGGTGGCTGTGCTGTCGTCGCGCCGGGCGCTGGACTTCGTCTGGGTGCTGCTGGCCGTGGTCGGGCTGGGCCTGCTGCTGCCGCTGGGGCACGACGTGAGCACGCTGGACCCACTGGGCGTGGCGTACTCGCTGGTGGCGGCCGTGTGCTGGGCGACCTACATCCTGTTTGGCAAGCGGGTCGGGCATTTGCATGCAGGCCTGTCGGTCTCGCTGGGCCTGACAGTGGCTGCGCTGGTGGTGCTGCCCGTGGGCTTGGCGCATTCCGGCATGGCATTGTTGTCCTGGCAAGTGCTGGCGGTGGGGCTGGGCGTGGCAGCCATCTCCAGCGCGGTGCCGATCTCGCTGGAGATGGTGGCGCTCAAGCGCCTGCCTCCGCAGGCCTTCGGCATCATGATCAGCATGGAGCCCGCCGTGGCCGCCGTGCTGGCACTGGGGCTGCTGGACGAGCGCCTGAGCGTCATGCAGTGGCTTGCCATCGGGCTCATCGTGATGGCCTCGGTGGGTTGCGCCGCCACGGCACGGACGGCGCCCCAGGAGAGTCGGCGCAACGGCGCAGCCTCCGCGCCTACACTTGCGCCCTGAGCCGGTCACCCGGCATCCTGCAACCCCGCTTTCCGTCCCCATGCTGCGCTACCTCACCGTTCCCGTCACGCCCTTCCAGCAAAACTGCTCCATCGTCTGGTGCGATGCCACCGGCCAGGCCGCCGTCATCGACCCGGGCGGCGATCTCGACCTGCTGCTGGCAGAAATCCAGCGCCTGGGGCTCACGCTCAGCCAGATCTGGCTCACGCACGCGCACATCGACCACGCCGGCGGCACGGGCGAGCTGGCCGAGCGACTGCAACTGCCCATCGTCGGGCCACATCCGGGCGATCAGTTCTGGATCGATGGCCTGCCGCAGCAGAGCGCGATGTTTGGCTTTCCGCCCGCGCAGCACTTCACGCCCACGCGCTGGCTGGCCGATGGCGACACGGTGCAGATCGGCAACGAGACGCTGGCCGTGCGCCACTGCCCGGGTCACACGCCCGGCCATGTGGTGTTCCACGCACCACAGATCGAGCGCTGCTTTGTGGGCGACGTGCTGTTCGCTGGCAGCATTGGCCGCACCGATTTTCCCCAGGGCAACCACCAGCAGTTGATCGACAGCATCACGCAGCGCCTGTGGCCCATGGGGAACCAGACGGTATTCATTCCCGGCCATGGGCCTGAGAGCAGCTTTGGCCGCGAGCGCCAGAGCAACCCCTACGTGGGTGGCACCTGAAAATTCAAAGGTTTTGGGCCTCTAGCGCCCGCGGATAAAGCGCTGACAGCTATCAATTCAATAGCATTCAGCCATTCTGGCGCGCGGCTTCGTACAGGCCCTGGACCTTGGGCACGTTCTGCTGCAGCTCACGGATGCGGTCGGGCCCGCTGGGGTGGGTGGAGAGGAAGGCCAGGCCGTCCTTGCCGCCCGTGGCCTGGCCCATCTTCTGCCACAGGCTCACGCTGGCGGCGGGCTGGAAGGCCGCACGGGCAGCCAGCTCCAGGCCCACCAGGTCGGCCTCGCTCTCGTCACCGCGGCTGAACTTGAGCGTGAGCAACTGCCCGCCCAGGTTGGCGGCCAGCTGCCCCACGTCGCCCAGGCCCAGCAACTGCGCGCCCAGGCGCAGGCCCAGGTTGGTGGCCTGGGTCTTGGCCAGGCGCTCGCGGGCGTGCTCGCGCAGTGCGTGGGCCATTTCGTGGCCCATGATCATGGCGGCCTCGTCGTCGGTCAGGCGCAACTGATCCAGGATGCCGGTGAAGAACGCAATCTTGCCGCCCGGCATGCAGAACGCATTGATCTGCTTGCTGGCAATGAGGTTGACCTCCCAGCGCCAGTGGCGCGCCCGGTCATTCCATGGCGTGGTGAAAGGGATGAGGCGCCGTGCGATGGCGTGCAGGCGCGCAAGCTGCGGATGACCGGACGGCACCAGCGCCCCCTGCGCCCGGGCCTGGGCCAGCAACTGGCTGTACTGCTGGGTGGCCGAGGACTCCAGCGTTTCGGCCGGCACCAGGCGGCGCATGCCCGAGGCCGAACCCACCTCCACCTGGGCCAGCGCAGGCGCAGCAGCCCCGGCGGCGGCAGCCAGCACAAAGGCGCGCCGCGCCTGCCAGGGGGACGACGAGGCTACGGAAGGAGCGGGGCAAAGAAAGCACATGCGGGAATAATAGTCAAAACACCACACCCCATGCCGCCCACCACCACGCCTTCTCCCACCGCACCGCGCATGTCCTGGCTCCAGACGCTGCGCGTGTACCTCGAACCCGCCAGCCTGCGCATGCTGACGCTCGGCTTTTCGGCTGGCCTGCCGTTGCTGCTGGTGCTGGGCACGCTGAGCTTTCGCCTGCGCGAGGCAGGCATAGACCGCAGCACCATCGGGCACCTGAGCTGGGTGGGCCTGGCCTATGGCTTCAAGTGGGCCTGGGCGCCGCTGGTGGATCGGCTGCCGCTGCCACTGCTCACCCACGCGCTGGGGCGGCGGCGCAGCTGGCTGCTGCTGTCGCAGTGCCTGGTGGTGGCAGGGCTGGTGGGCATGGCGCTGACCGACCCGCGCCAGGCGCTGGGCCCCGTGGTGGCCTGTGCGTTGATGGTGGCCTTCGCCTCGGCCACGCAGGACATTGCGCTGGACGCCTTCCGCATCGAATCGGCCGACGCCAACCACCAGGCGGCCCTGGCTGCCGCCTACCAAACGGGCTACCGGCTGGCGATGATCTGGGCCGGTGCTGGCGTGCTGTGGATTGCCGCACGTGCCGAAGCCCCCGCACTGGCAGGCGCGGCCGCCGCTGCAACGGGCGCCGCGGCCTACCAGAACGGCGCCTGGCAGACGGCCTACCTGGTGATGGCGGCCTCCATGGCCGTGGGCATGGTCACGGTGCTGTTCTCGCGCGAGCCCCGGCCCGTGGAGCTGCCCCCGGCACGCAACGCGGCCGAATGGCTGCGCGGCGCGCTGCTGGAGCCGTTTGCCGACTTTGTGCGCCGCTACCGCTGGCAGGCGGCGCTGATCCTGGCGTTGATCGCCGTGTACCGCATCAGCGATGTGGTGATGGGCATCATGGCCAACCCCTTCTACGTGGACATGGGCTACACCAAGGACGAGGTGGCCGCTGTGACCAAGGTGTACGGCGTGGTGATGACGCTGGTCGGCGCCTTTGTGGGCGGCTCGCTCGCCATGCGCTTTGGCGTGATGCGCATCCTGATGCTGGGCGCCCTGCTGAGCGCCTGCACCAACCTGCTGTTTGCCTGGCTGGCGGGCCATGGGCACGATGTAACGGCGCTCATCGCCGTGGTCTCTGCCGACAACCTGGCCAGCGGCATTGCGTCGGCGGCCTTCATTGCCTACCTCTCCAGCCTGACCAACGTCAGCTATTCGGCCACACAGTACGCGCTGTTCAGCTCGATGATGCTGCTGCTGCCCAAGTTCGTGGCGGGCTTTTCGGGCGACTACGTCAACGCCTTTGGCTACGCACAGTTCTTTGCATCCACCGCCATGCTGGGCCTGCCGGTGTTGGGACTGGTGTGGATAGCATCCAAGGCCAAATCGGCCTCCAGCGCCTAATACATAAACGCAAGCAGCTATAAAATACATAGCAAAAGTAACCGTGAAGCTGCGCCACGTTTACCTGTGCTTTACGCCAAGGACAAGGGGACATGACAGGTAGCAGGCATGATGCCCCCATCCTCCCACTCTGAGCACCCCCTTTGCTGACGCCATGAGCACCTCCTTGCTGATGATCGAAGACGACCTGCGCTTGGCCCAGATGGTGGGGGAGTACCTGGGCCAGTCGGGCATGCAGCTCGCGCACTGCCCCGACGCCGCCAGCGGCCTGGCGCGCCTGCAGGGACAGGATGGCGGCACACTGCCCGAGCTGGTCATCCTCGACCTCATGCTGCCCGACATGGACGGGCTGGAAGTCTGCCGCCGCATCCGCGCGCTGCCCGGGCCGGTGGCGCAGATGCCGGTGCTGATGCTCACGGCCAAGGGCGACCCCATGGACCGTGTCATCGGCCTGGAGATCGGCGCTGACGACTACCTGCCCAAGCCCTTCGAGCCGCGCGAGTTGCTGGCACGCATCCGCGCCCTGCTGCGGCGGCGCAACGCAGGCGCGGCGCCCGTCGCCCACGTGCTGCGCTTTGGCACGCTGGAGATCGACCGCGATGCGCGCAGCGTCTCGGTGGCGGGCCAGGCGGCCGATCTGACCTCCTACCAGTTCGACCTGCTGGTGGCCCTGGCCGAGCGTGCCGGCCGCGTGCTCACGCGCGACCAGATCGTGGAAGCCGTGCGTGGGCGCGAGCTGGAGGCCTTCGACCGCTCCATCGACGTGCACATGGGCCGCATTCGCGCCGCCATCGAGCAAGACCCCAAGAACCCGCGCCGCATTCTCACGGTGCGCGGCGTGGGCTATGTGTTTGCCAAGCAGCAGGAGTGATGTGAACACCCCCCTGCATCGCTTCGCGCCTTCCCCCCTCTCCTGCGGGAGGGGGGACGACGCCAGTGGCCTGGCAAAGCCAGTTCCAAGGCGTCTGCTGGCCTGGGCAGCGCCAGTATCTTGCCCCCGTGACTGGGCACCGCGCACACGGTGATCGATATGTCGATGCTCCGCTCCATCTCCCGCACCTTTTCGCAGCGCCTGTACCTGCGCATCTGGCTGGCCGTAGTCGGGGGCGTGGCGGTGCTCACGTTGGTGGTGGGCTGGGCCTGGCGCACGGCGGCAGAGCAGAACGCGCTGCGCATTGCTCCCCCTGCGCGGGAGGTGGTGCTGCGCGACCTGCAGGGCCGCGTGGTGCTGCAAGGCACGGCCACACGCCAGCCGCAACATCCATCGGAAGGGGTGCTCTACCAGTTGCAGACCACCGACGGTCAAACCTTCGAGCTGGAGCTGGAGCCCCGCTTTCAAGGACGCGAGCGCATGGATCGCCGCGAGCGCCATGAGCGCGCAGCCGCCCTGCGCGCACCGCCCCCTCCGCAGAGCCTGGCCTTCTGGACGCGGCCACCGTTTGGCTTCCTGTGGATGCTGGTGCTGGTGGGGCTGGCTGTGGCTTTGGGGGTGTTTCCCATCATCCGTCGCCTGATGTCGCGCCTGGAGGTACTGCAGCGCGGAGTGCAGCGCTTTGGCGAAGGCGACCTGGCAGCCCGCGTGCCCGTGCAGGGCAACGATGAGGTGGCCGATCTGTCACGCCAGTTCAATGCTGCGGCGGGGCGCATCGAAGCGCTGCTGCGTTCGCACAAGTCGCTGCTGGCCAACGCATCGCACGAGCTGCGCTCACCGCTGGCACGCATCCGCATGGGCATGGAACTGATGCAGGACGGTGCGCCATCGGCCAGTGCGCGGGCCGAGATCCTGCGCAACATCGCCGAGCTCGACCAGCTCGTGGACGAAATCCTGCTGGCCAGCCGCCTGGACGCGCGCGAGGCCGATGTGGGCTCGTTCGAGGCGGTGGATCTGGTGGGGTTGGCCGCAGAGGAATGCGCACGTACCGGCGCGGAGCTGGATGCAGGCAACCAGCCGCTGGAAGTGCATGCCGTGGCCAAGCTGCTGCGCCGCGCGCTGCGCAACCTGTTGGAAAACGCCCGCCGCTACAGCGATGGCACCGTGAGCGTCAGCCTGCACCTGCAAGGGGGCATGGCAGAAGTGCGGGTGTGCGATCAGGGGCCGGGCGTGCCCGCAGAGTTGCGCGAACGCATCTTCGAACCCTTCTACCGCCTGCCCGGCGCCAGCGAGCGCGCCGGTGGCGTGGGCCTGGGCCTGGCCCTGGTGCGCTCCATCGCAGGGCGCCACCAAGGCACCGTGCACTGCGAGGGCAACCCGCAGGGCCAGGGCGCCTGTTTTGTGCTGCGCCTGCCCATCACCCCGCTTGCCTAGACGCTCCCCCCGTGGGCGCGCTGATGGCCGCGGATGGCCGCCATGAAGAACAGGACCATGAACAGATAGATCATGTTGCCGTTGAAATGCGCGAGGTACACCTGTGTCAATCCGAAACCCAGGTACGCCAGCGGAAAAAGCATGCCCGCCAAACGCAGGCACAAGGCCTCGGGGTCTATCGTTCCATCGGGGCGCTGCACCCGGGCCTGCGTGGGCCAGAACAAGGCCAGAGGGACGGCATAGAACAGCAGCAGGCCCACCAGCCCAATCACACCGCGTTTGACAAACATATCAAACCACTCGTTGTGCGCATGGCCGTAGTACATGACCGAAGGGGGAGCCTCCCCTTTTTCCACACGCAGACGCTTTTGCTCGGCGTATCCCGCCTCGCCCCAGCCCGTCAGCGGCTTCTCCAGCCCCATGTCCCAGGCCAGTTTCCAATGGGCCAGCCGGTGGCCCACGGAGTTGTCGGCCTCACCGTTCTTGACAAACCCCGCCACCTCATCACGCGCCAGGCTCCAGCGCTCCTGCAGGTACGAGGACTGGTGCCACAGCAAGGCCATCACCACGGCCAGCAAGCCAAGTACGGCATAGATGAATCGATGGTTCGCCACATAGCGATAAATCAACCACAGCAGCGGAACCATGCACAAGACCAGGGCGACCCAGCCGCCCCGCGTCTGAGAAAGCAAGGAGCCCAGGACGCCCAGGAAGACGCAGGCCAGCATCAGCGCCGAGCGGCGCCAGCTCCAGCGCTCATGGAAAACCGCCCACTGAACCCAGCAGATGAGCCCAAACAGCCCGGACATGTTTCCGTACTGAATGACACCACTGCTGCTTTGGTGGGCCGCGTCGTACCAGGCTCTTTCGTACCCCAGGACAAAGATATCGTAGGAGGCCCTCAGCCCACCGAAGGCGGCACCCACCGCAATGCCCCAAAGCAGCCATCGCCCCTTGGGAGGGTACAAAAAGGCAACAGGAATGCATGCCAGCGCCAGCACATAGCGGAACGGCTTGTTCAGCGCCGACAGCCCACGGTCAAGGTCGGCGCCAAAAATCCACACGGCACCCATCACCGCAAACACCAAGGCCAGCCAGACGGCCGATCTATCGCTCAAACGCTCCTTGGCCCATAGGGGAAAGGATGCCATCGCGAAAACAATGAAGACAGCCGCCCCATAGGCGTAGCCCGAGGGCAGCAGCAAGGTCAAGGCGCCCAGCAAGAATGCCGACACCGAAGCCAGTTGGGAAGTAAGAAGCGTTGTCGCGCGGACTGGAAGCACGGATTTTCCCGGCCGATCATCGGTATCAATGACCGCCCGTCTTCACTCCCGCCGCAAGCGCGTATTGGGTGCCACAATAGGGGCAGGCAACCACTTGTCCGGGTTTCGCGCTCAGGTACACCTTTGGATGACCACTCCACTGCTTGACGGCCGCCTTGGGGTTGGGGCAAGGGAAATTGCCTTGCCCATCCAGGTCCTCGGCATTCAATTGAATCGCTTTGTTCTCGCTCATGATTCACATCACCATTTCACTATGATTTCAAGATTCGGCCCGTATCAAGGCCCGCAGGCACATCACGCACCCGCCTTCACCACCACGGACCGCTCACGCTGGTAAAAGGAAAAGATCTCGGCAACGCTCGTTTCCACAGCGTACTTGCGCAGGTCCTTTTGCCGGCGGAGCGGCCTTTCCTCAAACGCATCCCGCAAAGCCTTGGCCAATGCAGCCGGGTCTTCCACGGGCACGATGGTCTCCACCACGTCATCGGCCAGATGCCGGGCTCCCTCGGTCGCGGTCGCAATGATAGGCAGGCCCGCCGCAGCGGCCTCCAGCATCACCAACCCAAAGGACTCCTCGCGGGCGGAGCTCACAAACACATCAAATGCGGCAAACCAGTCCTGAGGCTTTTCAGCAAAACCCACGAACAACACGCCGGGTACCTTGCGCTGTTTCAAGGCTTCGACCTCGGCCCCCTGTCCCACAATCACCAGACAAGCCCCAGGCAACGCAGCCATCTCGAAGGCATCCAAAAGTACGTCCTGGCCCTTGGTGGGCTCCACGCGCCCCACAGAGCCCAGAACCCAGGCATCCTCCGCAATGCCGTGGCGCGCCCGCATGAGCGCGCGCGCGCCAGGGCTGGGTGCATACGGCAGCGTCCAGTTGTTGATATGGACCGTATGGGC
>Ga0208826_1000176_pt1 | contig 73615 bp, 57 predicted proteins | sample AD_UKC115_MetaG_FD_184451 | JGI IMG/M metagenome (GOLD analysis project Ga0208826, IMG submission 184451) | Active sludge microbial communities of municipal wastewater-treating anaerobic digesters from Hong Kong - AD_UKC115_MetaG (SPAdes)... | ecosystem: Engineered > Bioreactor > Anaerobic >... | reverse complement strand
ATTATTTGTTTTTTTCTTAGTAGTATTATTTGTTTTTTTTTTATTAACAATATTATCAGGATCGTTAATTTTTTCACTGTCTGTGTTATTGTTAGTTTTTCCGATTTTCTTAATAGTTTTTTTTTTATTATTATCATCAGTTTTGTTAATTTTATTATTATTATTTTTTGTATTATTTATTTTTGTAATATTTTTTTTGTTTTGATTAGCAATATTTAAAGATTTTTTTAATATATCTTCATGTATAGATGTTTGGGTATTATTTTTTGAATACGAATAAATATTTTGTTTAACAGTTTTGTCATTTGTTGATGAATAAATTATATTATATCCATCAACAATATTTTCATTTTTGAAATTTTTATCAAGTGTCATAAAATATTGAATATCGCATATATCAACAAAATAATTAATTTTATAATATTTGTATTTTTGATTAATTATGTTTCTAATTGAAACATAACCAAATATTTTATCGTAACATAAAACTACAATATCATACATTTTAATATTGTCATTGTAGGGTATCGTGAAATTATTTACTAGTTCGTGAATTTCGTTATCATTATATTTATATATCCATATTGTCATTATTAATATATTTATAATTAATGATTAATAAATTATGATATATAAAATCAATTTTTTTTATAAAAATGATAGTAACCAAAATAGACTTGTGTATTTTATAAAATAATCTATATCTTAAAGTATAATAAAAAAATAACAAGAGAAAAATAAGGAAAAAGAAAATGGAAGGCATAAAAGATCATGAAAATTTAGATAAAATATTTATAAACATGATAACCTTTCACACAGTATAATTTTTAAATATCCTAAATAAAAACAGTTTTTGATAATCTGACACTATTTTTATACAAGTCAATAAGATTATATGGTCAAAAAAAAAAATGAAAATTATATGTTATAAATATACTAACGCTATCAATATTAATATATATTGATATGTTAGATTATTTAATTTTGTATAAAGACTATAAAAAGCTAAATAATATAGTAGCTTTCGCAACATTACTACTAATGATATGTATATTAGCAGATATATTTGTGTATTTTACATATGATATATTTTTATATACTTTATTTACTAATATATATGTTGATATTTCCTGTAAATTATGTTTTTTGTTAATGTTATTTACAATATTATTAGGTAATATATTACAAAAAAAAGAAATTTTTATGGAAAATAAAATAATTAATATTTTAAAATCTAATGATCTATCTGAATTAGATATTACACTTTTACCAAAAATTTATTTTAAAAATAATGATCTACAAATAATAATTATCGATTATTTAAAAAATATAAAAGGTCCTTTAAATTTAAAAATAATAAAAATTATGCAAGAAATAGATAAATATAATCAATATTTTGCGGATTTAAATATAAATCGTATTATGAATCCTTGTGATTTTTTTGAAATTATTAAACAAGATACATATTATTATAATTATGTAAAATATTTTAAAATTATTATAAATGATACAAAATCTTTAAATATGATTCGTGAGCAATTCATTTGGTTGAATGCTGTTATTATGATTATTGTGTTATGTATTGCATTTATTACATCATTGATCTGTTTTGATTCAAATATAAAATCTAATTTTGTTGAAATATTACCAACAATTATCGGAATAATAATGGTGTGTTCGTGGTTCATAATTATATTAGCTATAATAATTATTCATAAAGTTATGAAATGTATAAAAAGATTATGCAAAATAACTTTAATAGAAAATTCTTTTTCTGAAAAATATTTAAGTGATACTAAAATTATTGGTTTGTTAGTATTATTATATAATATAAATATAAAATGTAAAAATGATATAATTGAAAATTATTTTAAGAATAATTTCGATTTTTTTGATAATGAAACACTTAATAATATGTATAATAGTCCTTTTATTAGTAAAAAAAATAAGGACAAATTGTACAAATATTTCAATAATTTGTTATTTTCAGAAATTAACAAAACACATAAACAGATAAAAAACAAAACAAATTTACAGAAATATCGGATTCGTTGAAGAATATGACTGAAAAATAATTACGATATATTTTAAAATATTAGATACTTTTCAAATTGATTTTTATGGTATTGTTAAATCAGTTATTATTTACAATTTAAATAATTTATGATAATATAATAAATTTTTTTTATCATTAATATATGGTATTTTCAATTTGATTATTCAATATTTCGTCGTTGGCTTCACGATATATTTTAATTTTTTCTAATATTAATTTTTTATAATCTTCATTTAATGTATTTATATACATTATTGTTTTTATTGTGAGTGAATAATATTTATATATTTTATTCATGAAATCAATATACTCAGTTAATAAAGGTTTTTCATATAATCTATATAAATTATTATTAAACGTGATTTTGTGTTTTTTATTATATTTATTTATTTTTTTTTTTAGTACTAACTTAAAATTATACCTATAATTAAATTTAGTTTTTATTAAAATAGTTTCTTCATAATAAAATCTTAATACATTAATCATATCAAATATCAATTCCAAATAATAATCAGTTCGTACATCAATACATATTATGTTATCAGATAAAGGTAATTTTATTATTTTATTATAAACACCAATAAAATGTTTTATATAACTATCATAATTATATACTGCTACGTGATGGTTAAATAATAAAATAAATGATATATTCAAATCAATTTTGGCATTGTATTCAACACAGTCGATTAATAATTTTTTTTTAATTGTGTCTATATTAATTTTTTCTTTTGTTTTAAGATCCGTGTATATTACAAACATATTTTTACCAGAAAAATATTTATTTTTAAAATACAAAATGGTATTTAAAAAAATATTTTTTCTTTCATATAATTCAAATTTTCTAGACTCGATTATAAAATTTATTATTATTTTTTTAGCCAACACTAATAATGTTTTATATTCTTTAAAAATATTTACCATATTTGTTTCAAATGAATTTGTAATATTTTGCGTTTTATTATAATATTTAAAGTTTTGAATTTTTTTAATATTATCTAATTTTAATTTATATGTTTTGCCAGAAAAAATAAACATAAATTTATCGTCATATAATATTTTTTCTTCTTCTAATATGATATCCATAAAATCTTGTTTAAAAATCTTTTCTCTAGACATTATATATTATAATACAAACAAATTATTAATCTTGTTGTTAAACAAATTATATAATATATTTGAATTGTGATTTGTAATATCGTTATCAACCATATTATTTTTATAAATTAATTTTTCCATCATATTTAAATAATCATCATCGTTAATTAGATCTGAATCTAAAATTATTTTTAAATTGTTTATAATTTTGTCGTTAGTATTAATATTTTTAATATTTTCTTGCCTTAATTTAAAACGAATAATATGATAAAAATAAAAATATTTACTTAATTCAAAATAATTATTATTTATATAATATATTCTTTCATCTACATATTGATGATATGTTATTATTTTGGTAAATGATTTTTGAGTTTTATCAACTTCATAACTTCCTGCATGTCTATTTTTTATATGTATATGCAAGTTACTATATTTTATACTATTTGGATAATGAAAATAAGCAAACATATATGGCATATCGAGATCTTTTTTTAAATAATCTATAAATAAGTCTAACTTATTTTTATATTTATTAAAAGTACCATCTTTATTAAATAATCTAAATATGTTAAATAAATAATTATCAAAAAATTTTGACACATTAATATTTAACATATTTAACATATTAATAATAATTTTTTTTTCTAATATATAAGAATAATTATTTAAATAATAATCTGCTATTTTAATTATCCCTTCATTATTGACTAAATCAAAACCCATATACCATATTACTTTTCTATAATTTTCTACTCCTCCTACCAATACATATTCCATAGAATCAACGCAACAAAAAGGCAATTTATCATAAAATAATATTAATGATTTATTATTAATGATATCTAATATGTCATAATTTAATACTTTTCCCATATACATAAATTCTGAATTTTCTGAATCAACATATATTTTTTTTAATTCATTTAATATTTTGTTATACTTGTCAAGATATAATACATCAAAATATTTATAAATATTATATAATATGTTAAATACCATTATACCACTTAATATTACAAAATTATTTTCTATATGTTTTAGCATTTCTTGAGCGATAATATTATTTTCAACAAAAGATATATAAATATTTTTATGTGATTGTAATAAAGCGCTATTTTTTTTTTCAAAATCATTTAATTCATTCAAATTCAATTTTGAATTCATCTTAAAACAATCAAACCCTTTTAATTTTAATAACTCGACTTTATAATATAATTTAACTTGATCACTATAAACAAAATTATAATTACCGATCTTTACCATATATTTTTGTTTATTTTGTATTGAGGTTAAATTATCAATTATTAAATTAGTTTTATTATTTTTGTACCAATAATTAAATTGATACATCGTATGAGGAACTATAGAAACTAAATAATTAACATCATCTATAGTCGCACATAATGTATGAGAACATAATGCCCCTGTAGTTGCTATTTTATAAGGTAATATTTTATTTACTTTAATATCATTAGCTCCTCCTTTTTGTATTTTATATGATGTTTTAAAACAATCAAAATTATTATTTTCTTCATCTTCAATTATTAATCCATATTTATTTACTGTTTCCTCTTTATAACTAGCATAATATTTGTTGTCTAGTGTATCATTATATTTTAACGCTTGTAAAAATTTATAAAATTCAATATTACCGTGATATTTAATTAATCTTATGAATTTATATTCTCCATTATAAATATTCCTGTAATTTGCATTTATTATTATCCATGGATTATTTATATTAAATGCCGGTATATCCATTCTTATATTTTCCTCAATATTTAAGCCAAAATCATTAAAATATTTTATCACTTTGGAATATATTAATTTAAACTCTTCATAATAATTTTGTTTATTATTTTGTTCAACATTATTATTATTGTCATTATCATTATTATTGTTATTATTATTATTGTCATTATCATTATTATTGTTATTATCATTATTGTTATTATGTTGTAATATAATTATTGGTGAAATATAATGTTCTTTTACCATCGCTAAATATAAATTTCCTAAATCTTGATTTTCATATAATTGTAATAATTTATTATAATTTTTACCTTTAACTATTATTTTAAAATTCAATGTTGATATATATTTTTCTAATTCTATTTTATTTTGATTAATGTTTTCATCAATATTTTGATTAACGTTTTCATCAATATTTTGTTTAATATTTTCATTATTCATTTTATTTACAATTTTTCCGAAAAAATCTATAAATTTTTTATTTATACAATTACTTTCCATGTCAGGTAAAATAATAATATGTTCGTCTTCATAATATAAATTATTTAAATATTGTTTTACTTGTGATTTTTTATTAAAAAGTATATCAATAAAATATTCACTATATGGTTGTTTGTTTCGATATTTTAATGTTTTGTATATCATATTATAATTAACTTTGCAAAAATAGGCATGTGAATTACCTATAGGTAATATTTTATCATCATAATTTTTGTTTTCTTCATAAATTAACATTGCATGATTATCTACTGTTGCATAATATTTTTGTATTTCATCTGTCGAATCTGCTAATTCATGATAAAAATTCATATTTTTTAAAAGATTTTCAAAGAATAAATTAGTATTTACAAAATAATCAACAATCATCAAACTATCATAATGATAATTTTGCAAATAAATTTTATTATAACAAGGTGTATAACTAACAATATTTTCAATATTATTAAAATTTATTTTTTTTGTTAATGACATTATAATTTTAATAATAAAAAAAAATTTAAAAACTAATAAAATTATTATTATTAATAAATGGATCTTGTAATTTTCTTTTGCCAAGAATTATTATTTTTTGCTTTTCTTTTTCTTTTAACATATTAATAAATTCATTATGACGTTCTAAATATATATCATTCATTACTTTAATTAATCGTTCATTGTCTAAATCTTTTGCCATTTTTCCATACCCATCTTTAATTGTTATACATATTTCATATTTTAATAATATTTTAACAATATTCCATTTATCAGAATTAATAGCATTATGTAAGCACGTTTCTAATTTATTATTATAAACTGAAAATAATTTTTTCAATAATTTTTTTTCGTTTTCATGTTTCTTTAAAAATAATTCTAATAATTCATTTTGATTATTATCTATTAAAATATGGAATATTAACAAACCACTGTTTTTTTTACAACCAAATTTTTCAGGTTTAAATTTAATATCTTTTTCTAATAATATTTTGCAAGCATTAAACATTTTTTTTTCCATAACATTTAATAACAAACAATTATCAACTAATACTCCTTTTTGTATATATTTTATTACTAGATCTTCATCGCCATAATTAATAATAATATTTAATTGATCTTCTTTAATTGTTCCTAAATATATAATTGCGTTCATATTTAATAATCTATTAACAATTTCCTTATTTCTATTCTTTAATGCAAATAATAATGGTGTATAACCTTTTTTATTTTGATAATTAATGTAAATATCTTGTAATTCAGGATTTTGTTCATAATAATCTAATATTTTATTCGTTACCAAATTATTTTTTTTTTTACATGATAACAACAATAATGTGTCTTGTTTTTTGGATACATTGTTGATATTATGGCCAATATCCATTAAATATAACGCTAAATCATAACAATTATTAATAATTGCATATTGTAAAGGTGTCAAACCGTATTTATTTTGTTTATCACAATCATTATTTTTAATAATATCTAGAATATTATCTAAAGTTTCAGGATCTTTTTCTTTAGCATATCGTTTTATTAAATAACCAAGATAACACACAATATCATTATCACGATATTCTACGATATTTTCTTTTTTTTCTTGAGGTTTGTTTTCCAATATATTTTTAACTTCAAGTTCAACATATTCAAATTTAATATCATTTAAATCTATATTTGCTTTTTTAATACAATCAAGGGCCGTAAAATTTCCATTGTTTTTAACGTTAATATCAAAACCATGTTGAATTAATAATTTGGCAGCTACATAGTTTTTTAAAAAACACGCCTTGTGTATTAAACAATTACCATTAAAATTATCTATGTAATTTGCTTTATCTTTGTAAATAATTAAAAAATCATGTAATAAATTATTCATTTGTTTTCCAATAATTTTTGTAACAGTCAAATGCAAGTCATTACTATTTAATGTTAATTTCCTTAATAATTTTCTAGCTATATTTTCTTCATTATATTCTATTGCATAAGAAAATAATGAAATAGTTTTCCCTAACGGTCCGCTTTGCTTACCCATATTAGGATATTTATATTTTTTACGTGTAGTTACATGTCTTTTTTTTTCATAATAAATACCTTCATTATTATCATCTATTAATTTATTTACAATATCCAATTGTTTGTGTTTAAAAAATAATAAAACTTGATTATTATTATAAGACATAGTCGAAATGTCAGCCCCTTTTTGTAATAACAAGTCAATAATTATATTATTATCTTTTCTTACAGCTTCTTGTAATGGCGTATAAGGCCATGCTTGTGATATTGAATAAAAATTTATGTACGCTCCCATATTTATTAATTTTATAGCAACATTATTATTATTATTTCTAATAGCGATTACTAAATTTCTATTTTCTTTCGTAATCTCATTATTACCAATGTCAATAACATTTTTGCAAATCAAGTCAATTATATCATTGTTACAAATATTTAATGCATATCTTAATGTATTACAACCAAAAATATTTCTAACATTAACATCCGAATTTAATGATAATAACAATAATATTAACTTTTCCTTTTTTTTGATGTATTTATCCATCAACACGTTCTTGTTATTATTGATAGTTATATTTTTCGCTTTCAAAAAAGTCATAAAACCAGACATTAATAATACATTCAATGCAGTATTGTTGTTTTCATCAAGTGTATTAACATCATTAGTTTTACACCATTCTAAAACTAGGGATGATTTAGGAAAAGAACTAATTAATTGTTGTAAAGACATTTTTAATAATATTATTATTAAGGTTCAATTGTAAAAATATTTTTCAATTTTATAATTTAAAAATTGAAATAAAATATCTTAAAACAATACGTATAATAATAATAATTATATTATAATATAAAACATGGCATCTATTCATCAAGAAAATGATACCATTTTATATGAAAATAATTATCAAGGCATTATTTCCATTAGAAATATTATTGATCATATTGTTTCATATTTCGTTGGACCAGGTTATTACACAAAAAAAAATAATAATTCGAATGAAAATTTAAATAACGATAACTTGGTTGCTAATGATAATCTAGACGATAATAATGATGATCTAGATGATAATAATGATAATTTAGAAGATAATAATGAGTATGATTCTATGTTTGAACCTAATAATAATATTATATTAGAATTAAACGAATTATTAGAAACATCGGAATATTTAGAACCTCAAAATACTCAATTAGCAAATAATATAAATGAAGAAATTATTATTAGCAATTTAAATAATAGCTTTGATAGTAGCAGTAGCGAAGCAGTAGTTAGTAGAGAAGCAGTAGTTATTAGCGAAGCAGTAGCAGTAGTTAGTAGCGGTAGCGAAGCAGTAGCAGTAGTTAGTAGCGGTAGCGAAGCAGTAGCAGTAGTTAGTAGCGGTAGCGAAGCAGTAGTAGTAGTTAGTAGTAAAAATATTATACCAAAGGAAAAAATAATATCCCTAAGTTATTCACATATGATAAAAATTAATAATGTTAAATTATCAAAATATTTTAAACCTGAATTAATTATTCCGATGATAAAACAGTTTGCAAACACTGATATGCATTTTTTGTGTATAAAATATGCAGAAGGGGATTCTAATTTTTCAATATCAGGAAAAATACATGAGGATATTTCTGAAGAATATATTACAAGTGATATTAAAATGTTTATAAATTTACTTAAAATAGGTATTCATAATGATAAAATAAGCAAATATCTATGGAAAGGTAAAAAAAACAATAACGTAAAAACATATTTAATACCGGCTAAAAGTTGTAAACCTTTAAATAAAGATGAAAATAATGATATTGATATTAGTGAAATAAATAAAATTATTACGGGAAATGATAACGTAATTTATAAAAATAATGATAATTTTTACAGGAAAAAGCAATCTACAAAAATTGATAAAAAGCAAGATACAAAAATTGATAAAAATCAATATGTTATGGGTCTAATTTATGGTTCTGAACAAGTAATACGAAATTTAATTAAGAAAATAAAATATCAATACAATTGCCATTATTCTGAGGCTAATAAGAATTATTTACCAATAAATGGTTATTTTACAGTAAATATGGATACTTTAAGTATGTGGTTAAATTGTTTAGGTAGTAATAATAGTTTATTACCTAACGAAAGGAAAATATTATTAAACAAAATAAATTCTTATAGACATTCCGTTAATTCTAATATATTGATTCACGAAAATTTTATGTGTCCCGAAGATAAAAAATGTTTAGATAAAAAATGTGTTTTGTGTCATAATACTTATTTTCAAAAATCATTCACATTTTATATTTTTAAATAATTGGTTCAACATTATGCTCGATGCCATTTCCTAAAATATTTTTTTTATCAAAATACATTGAAATATATTTTACAATATTATTAACATCTACAATTAATGCATATGTTGATTGAATACAGTTAATACAAACTTTATCATTACTTTGTTTGTAAGATATGTTAATATCATTATTAACATTTAATTCGAATATAGGATTATTATTTAAAACTATAACAGTGTAATTTTCTTTTTCTAAATTAAATTTAATTTGCAATAAAATGCCGTTAATTATAATATTATTAATATTTGTTTCATTAAATTCACTATTTTCTTGGTATAAACCTAAAATACATTCTAAAATAATAGCAACATATTTAACCATAGTTTTTATATTTTTCGCATAATAATTATAATTATTGTTCATTGTTTTTTTTATCATCTTATTTATAAAAGTATTTTTAGGTTCATTATTACTATGAATCGTAATTTTCCATGAAGCATCAAAATCGGGATAATTATCGAAATTATCTGAGACAGATAAATAATGTGGATTATAATTATCAAAAATTTTTGGCTCACTTAACATTAAATTACTTATTGTATTATTATCATGATTATTATAAATAACAGAATTTACTTTAGCATATATTTTAAAATTTATTGAAGCCGACATATTAAAAATTATTCCGTAATTATACTCCTCGTCAATAATAGAATGATATTGAAGATTAGGTATATAATTTAACTTGCTTACATTTTCTTTAACTATTCCCATTATAATTGTTCTTATGAATGGATTTTTTAAATCATTATTATAATTCATTATATTATTATAATATAAATAATTGTGTATGTATTTAGATAAAAAAAATTCAATTTTTATTAATTATTATTTTGTTTTCATTATTATTTGTAAATAAAGACATTGTATTAGTAATAGAATTATTTTATTTTATTATTATACTTCGTCTCATAAAAGTGTTATACTTCTTGAATTGTATCATATGGATTATGTTTTAGATAAATATAAACTAATGAAGTGAATAACCAAAAAACTGCGCAACCTATATAAACTAACAAAATTGCCATACTTTGATAACACATTGCTGTTGGATTAATTTCATATTTTATAAATCTTGATAAATCATAAAAATCATCATTACAAAAATTAACTGTAATAAAAGTTTGTAATCCTATGAATACTAACATGATAGTAATACATAGAAGTGCAATTAACAAGTATTTGATATGTTTTTGCATTATTATTATTAATATAAATAAATACATCATTATTAAAATTATTTTTTCATTTTTTAATTATTAATAATATTAATAAAAAATCAACATAAAAAGTAATACATATTAATTATTATTAATATGTATAATATAAATTTCCCTTGGAAACTGTATCCTGTAAATAATTATAAAAATATTATGAGTGAATATGATCATTATAAAATATATAAAAAAAATACATTAAAATTTTATAATTTTATAAGTAATTATAAAACATATGATACTATTGATTACAATAATTTGATTTTATATTTATGCATAGGTAATCCAATGGATGAATATTATTATTGTACTAATAATGCTATAGGTTGTCAATGGCAACAATTATTTCCAATGTATTTAGAAAATCACAAAAATGTATTGTTAATGATAATAACGCCAGATATTAGTTATTTAAATAATGAACCATTATTTATGAAAAATACAAAACATTATGGATGGACTAAAAAAAATACCAATACTTATATTTCTTTAAAATATAAAGTTGTTGTGAAAATATTTATAACACCTTTTATAACACTTGACAATGAAAATAATAATAATATAAATATATTAAATAATACGACTAACAAAAAAATCTTAAATATAATAAATTCTTTAATACAAACCGAACAAGATAAAATATTTATAAGTAATTTTTATACTAAATTTACAGATTTTATTAACTTTATGAATGGTCTTGTAATATGTAATTATTTAGCTGTTTTCAATAGTCCAATTTATGAAAAATATAACGATTTTTATTTTTGTGAAGAACTAAAAAAAATAATGAATAAACATTTATTATTAACATGGACATATGATTTAAAAAATACGGAAAGTATAATTTATTGTATTTTAAACAAATTATATTTAAATACATCAAAAATAAATTATTGTGATAATAAATATTTTAATATAATTTATTTAAATAATAAACCTGTTATGAATTTTATTATAATAAATGAAAAAGGATATTTAGATGAAATAAATGTTTTACAAGTTGATAAATTTACAGATTTCAAAAATATAGCAAAATATCGAAGAATAATTTGTATGGATATAAATAATTGTATAATATTGAAAAACAAGATGAAATGCTATATAAATATAATTTAGAAATACTAAATTATTATTTTAAATTATTATTTTAATTTGTAATGAAAATTATTATTTAAAATAAAAAAAATAATAATTATTTTTTGATTAATTTGGTTATTTTTTATTTTTTTTTAATTAATTTTAGTAATTATAATTCTGCCACATACGGGTAAAACACCACCGGCATTAGGGGTAGCGGTCAAACCTAAAAGATTTGAACCAGGAGGATTTCTCAAGGTAATTTTTGTTCCTGCAACGGTATTATTATATAACATCATACCAATAATAGGACTAGTTCCTGTAGCTCTTCCAAAAGCGGCATTAGGAACTTGTGTTTCTCCTGATCCAGTATCTTGGTAAAATGCTAATTGACCAGTTTCAGTAATAGTAATTGCAAAATCTATTCTATAAATACCAATATTTCCTATTTGGAAAGTTCCAGTTGTTCCAACAGCTCTAGTAATTGCACCCAAACTAGGACCATTTTGAGGGAATGTGACAGGTTCTCCAGGTAATATTGTTGCCGCATTGTCAGGGGGCATTACTGCAATAAATTCTGCAAATTCACTAATATAATTAGCACCACTAGGACCAGTTGAACCTGTAAATCCTCTTAAACCTGTAGGACCTTGTATTCCTTGAGGTCCAGTAGAACCTGTAGGACCTGTTGGTCCTGTAAAACCTTGAACACCTCTTAAACCAGTAGGTCCAGTTGTACCTGTAGGACCAGTTGGCCCTGTTGGTCCTGTAAAACCTTGAACGCCCCTTAAACCTGTTGGTCCGGTTGTACCTGTAGGACCTGTAGGACCTGTAGGTCCTGTTGCACCTACTTGACCTTTCAAACCTGTTGGTCCTGTTGGACCTGTAGAACCTCTAGGACCTGTAGGACCTGTAGAACCTTTTGCACCTTGAGGACCTGTAGGACCTTGAGGACCTGTAGGACCTGTATAACCTCTTGGACCTTGAGGTCCTTGTTCTCCGGGATCACCTTTATTACCTTTTTCACCTTTATCACCTCTATCACCTTTATCACCAGGATATCCTTGACATCCTCTAGGGCCTCTAGGTCCAGTTGGTCCTCTTATAATGTGAGTATGTGTTGAAGATGAAGATGAAGAAGATGATGAAGACGATGAATTAGAACAATGAGGTTTTGAATGATGATGACCCTTATGTTTATGCTTACTCGCAAATGTAGATGTTTCTGATTGTAATGATCTAGAATTTTTGATCAAATTATTACTTTTAATTGATTTATCCATAATATATTTACTAGGAAAAAATATATTATTTAAATAATTATTCCATTTTTCACTATTATTTGTTATATCAGATTTTTTAAAATTACTTATATCTATAGTTGCAAATAATTTTTTATTTTTATTAATGTTTATAGTTTTGTCATCACGATTAAAAAAACTATATTTATCAGAATTTTGACCATTTTCAATTAATATTTTTTTAATATGATGTATAATAATTTCTAACAATTTGTTATCCATAGAAAATGCTATATATTAAAAACTTATAAAAAAAATAATAATTAAATAATATTATATTATAATATAAAAATGATTGATGCGTCGTTAGAACAAAATATAATCATAAATAGTATAAAAGAAGACAAAAACGTAATTGTAAATGCCATACCAGGTTCCGGAAAAACTACTACATGTTTATTAATTGCGAATGCATTTCCTGACAAAAAAATTGTAATTATGACATATAATAAAAAATTAAGATATGAAACAATGCAAAAAATTAAATATTATAATATTAAAAATTGTAATGTATATAATTATCATTCATTTTGTTTTAATTATTATTCTGATAAATGTTTTAATGATGCCGACATAGAATTATTATTATCAAAACGAACAAAATCTAAAATATTACCAATTGATATTTTATTAATAGATGAAGCACAAGATTTAACGCCTTTATATTACGAACTATTATGTAGAATATATTTAGATAATATCAAAGTAAATAAAAAATATGCTCAAATTGGTATATTTGGCGATGTTAATCAATGTATATTTTATTTCAATGGTTCTAGTCCCAATTATATGTTATATGCCCAAGAATTATTTAATTTTACTAATAAACAATGGTCAAAATTAAATTTAAGTAAATCATATCGTTTAACAAATAATATGATTCATATTATTAATACTTATTTTTTACATAATAATTTGAATAATTATTTGGATAATAATAGTTGCGATATTGGTAAAGTAATTAATAGTAACGTAGCAGCAGTTATTAATAATAATAGCGATAATAGTAATAAAGGAACGAATATAAAAAATTCAGTTTATTATATGATATGTAATATTTTTGAAATAAGATATATTTATGATATTATACAAAAATTATTAAAAAAATATACATTTAAAGATATTTTAATATTATGTTCATCAATAAAAAGCGAGTCAATGCCTAGCAAAATATTGGCTAATTATTTGAGTAATAATAATTATCCAATTTTTATTCCTTCAACAGATCATGATTATATTAATGATAATGTAATTAACGATAAGATAACATTTTTAACATTTTTCCAATCGAAAGGTATTGAACGGAAAGTTGTTTTTGTTTTAGGTTTTGATGATTCGTATCTCAAGTTTAGTGATAAAAAAAATAATCAAGATAATATAACGTGTCCTGAAATATTATACGTAGCTATAACAAGGGCATCAGAAAAATTATTTTTAATACATCATCAAAGTAATGATTTTTGTAATTTTATACATCCTGATTTTATAAATATGGTAAACAAAAACAAATCTGATATTATGAAAATAATTAATTTATCTACAAATAAAATAATAAGATATACAGATACTAATAAAAATTTAAATTCAGGATCAAGTATTACCAATTTTATAAAATATATTCCAACTCATATCATAAACAATTTTTTAAATAATATTACTATAAAAACTATTCATAGAAAAACTGACAAAATAAATGTAAATGCGACAAGTTATCAAACAGGATCTTATGGTCCCGATAATAATAAATTAGAATTAGAAGAATCAATAAAAAATATTACTGGGACAATGATACCATTATATTTTGAATATTATATTAAAAAAAATATTGAAGAAACACAAATTTATAAATATATGGAGGCACAAAAAATAAAAACAAAAAATTCTATCGGCAACCAAATAATAAATATATATGAAAAACATATTTTAACTAATAATAAAGATATTAGTTTTTTTCTTAAATTATCAAATATTTATTCTTGTTATATTTTAAACTCAATAAATAATTTAAATCAAATAAAAAATTACGATTGGATAACTCAAGAAACATTGAATAAAACGAACGATAGATTTAAAAAATTACTGTTACCAAAATATAAAACAAAATATGTTTTTGAATATAATATTTATTATAAATTTAAAAACACTTTGGTATTATATGGTTCGATTGATTGTGTTGATTACAATAAAAAAATAATACATGAATTTAAATGTGTAGAAAATATATTACCTGAACATTATTTACAATTAGCATTATATGGTTATATATTTGCAAATATGCCAAAATTTTTATTAATAGATAACGTAGTTTATATAAATTTACATTCAGAAGTAATTGAATGTATTATTACTTATTATGATAAAGATAACGTACATTTAATACAAAAAAAAAATAATAGGAAAACTATAATTAGCACTGATAATTTTATAAAAAATGTAATCAATGTATCACATCCTATTTTAAGGGAAAAATTATTATCAAATGATAAAGATTTTAAATTATATATTACAAATATATTAACTAATGAAACAAAAGAAATTATAATTAATTATGATATTATACCTAATATTATGGAAAATATTATTGTTTCCAAATATTATCAAAGAATAAATGAAGATGATTTAGTATTTAAAAATAATAATCTGAATATAAAAAAAAAATATTTTAAAAATATTATAAATTAATAATTATAAATTAATAATTATAAATTAATAATTATGAATTAATAATTATTGTTATGAATTAATTATTTTTTCATATTATTTTGTGAAAATATAGCATTTGCAAGGTTACAAAGATCATGATTTACATTTTCTGGATTTGTAATTTTAACATTATTATTTTTTGTTTTTTCACAATAATTAATTATAATATCTTCTTTATGTTTTTCATATAACATTAAAAATGCTTGATTTTTATATTTGATATGGTATTCATGACAACATACTAAAGGACTAATATATGGTGGATTAATTAATATCATTTGATTTCTTAAATTATGATTATTGTAATATTTTAATGTTATATCAACGCTATCTGCTATAGAACATAATATAACGTTTTTTAAATTAATATTATGATTATTCGTCATATGTTTTATAAATATTTTTAATACTTTTGAACATGATGATTTTTTTTGTGTCAATGTATCCAAATTAAATTCGAAAGTTGCAATATTTGCATTGCAACATGTTTTTAAAGTAACTAACATTTTGTAAATATCATCTATCGTTCTATTAACACTATTTATAATGAATATAGTATTTTGTGTTGGTATAGATGATATAATATATTTACATGGTATTACATATTCTTTATGTTTTATAGTAAAATTATTATCTACATAATCATAATAATTATAGTCATAATCATAGTTGTTATTATTTTGTTTTTTGAATATATTACCCATAGTATTTTGTTATAATGATTTATAATGTTATATTATAATATAAATACAAGTTCAAATATATTTCATTTTTTTTTAATAATAACCAAACTCTTTTAATTTGCTTTTTTTAACATAAATGCCATGAGCATTAGAATTCATACCCGGCATAATTATAAATTTATCGGGATGACAGATATCATATTTTAACCAAGCATAAGTATTAAAGGCAACGCAATTAGGTTCTTCTTCTGCTTCTTTTTTTAATTGTTCAGGTGTATTAGCATTTGACCATCTTATATCATTACCTACAGAATCTTTATATTGGAAAAATACAAATTCATCGAACATACTAATAATATCATATTGTATATCCGAGTCTGCTTTATTGGACCATGTCATTACAGGTGATTTTACTATTGATGGATTATAAATAGAAATATTTTTTTTGAATATAAAAATATCTATTGGTTCAGTCAAATTATTTTTATAAATTTCATCTAAATAACTAATTGCCGTATCTCTATGTATAATATATGCAAACAATCCTCCCCATGTTTTATTTCTTATGTTATCATTCATATCTATGATTTTTTTTGGATTATTATATAATTCTTCAATAATTGCTGAAACTTCTGTATCAGTTGAATCTTTATATACTGATGTATGAAATCCTAATAACAAAAAATCTATTTTTTTATTATTTAAAATTTTATTAACATCCTCATAATGTTCCAAAAAATTATCTACAAACGTTATATCATCCTCAAATATTAAAAAGTATTCTTTATTACTATTTACTAATTTTTCCCATAATTTAATGTGTGATAAGGCTGCTCCCATTACTCCTTGTCTATAATTAAATGTATTATTTTTAAATATTTCGAGTTCTTTACTATTACCAGTTAATGTTTTGCCATCAAATGCTTCAAATCTTTTACTTTTAAAATTAATTAATTCTAATTGTTTTAAAACATTTTGTAATCTATCTTTACGTCTGTTTAAATTTATAAAATAACTTTTAATCATTTTATTTTATATAAAAATTATTTATATAATAATAATATTTTTTTGACACATATATAATATAATGAACAAAGAATTAGTAAATAAATTTTTAAAACCAAGTCCTCCAGTAATTATTTATATAATATTTGCTATAATTATTATAATAATTGGATTTATAACTGCAATTTATTTTGGTAGAATTGGTGCCGGTTTGTTTAATATATTGATATCATTTTTATGGATTGCATTATTAGCTTTAGTGTTGAATTTTATATATAACATACCTCAAGATAAATTTAAATATGGTAAAATAATAGTTTGGATAATTGTAATAATTTTAATACTTATACATATTATTAGTAATATTGCAACTACTACCGGTTATTATGCATTAAAAGCATAATTTAATTAATTTAATTAATATAAAAAAAATTTATAATTATAATATATAATGGGCCAAAGTCGATCAAAAGTAAATCATCCTAATGTTGTAAATAAAAATGCTGTTTCGATAAACAAAACGTGTTTAATTAATGCATTAAATGGTGTAAATGAAAATTCTATTGCTATGGATAAATTTAATAGTATAAAAAATAGTTGTATGGAACATGTTATAGAAAATTTTGATTATGATTTTGATTATGATGAATATTATAATGAAAATGACAATAATATTTTGTCATGGATATCACTAATAATTTTTATTGTATTTATTGTAATTGTTTGTTATAAATATAAAGTTAAAAACAATTAAGTCTGTCTAAACCATCCTTTATTTTCTACATTTTTTTTATTCCAATCTGTTTTTTTTTCTGTTCTAGTTTCATTATTATCATTTCTATTACCATTATTTCTACTATTCCAACCTTGTTTTTTTATATTACTTTCATTTCTACTATTCCATCTTTTGTTATTAGTATTAGAATTAGAATTATTATTAGAATTAGAATTAGAATTAGAATTAGTAGAATTAGAATTAGTAGAATTAGAATTAGAATTATTATCATAAGAATTAATAATATTATCAGTATTAATATTATCAGTATTATCAATATTAATATTAGAATTAATAATATTATCAAAAGTCAAATCAGTATCCCATAAATCTTCGACATTAACAACATTATTACTTAAATCAGGCAATGTATTAATATCAACTGTTGGTTGTTTAATGTTATTTAAATCAATATCTTTACCATTACTACAAAGATATATTTGTGTTTTAATTTTTTGTTTTGGTTTTTTAACTGTTGTTAATTTTTTGAATACTTTATTAATATTATTTGCTTCAATACTAATATCATTCATATTATAATTTAATAATATATTTTTAATATAATCACTAATAACTATTGTTGCTGACCATGATTCACCAACTCGACCAACACGGCCAAATAATTGAAACAAAGTATTAATAGAATGTTTTTCTGCAATATTATCAGATACATGTAAATGTGAAAAGGGATAATTCGTTCCATAACATATACTATCATCAGATACCAAAAATGCTAATTGTTTGTTTCTAGCTAATTCTAAAACTGTTTCATTATAATTTTTATTATTTTGTAAATTGGAATAAATACCAATACCTGAAAATAATGATAACATTAACCAATCAGGAATATTTAAATCTAAATCCAAAGTTTCGGGACTAAAAGATGCTCTAGAATTTTTAATTATTTCATCATTAATAAATTCTTTGGCAAAATATCTAGTATGATAAATAGTATTAATTTTGTATATATTAGGAAATTTTATTCTTGGGCATTTATTTTCTAATAATTTCATTTTAGCTCTTTTTTCTTCTAAAATAAGTTTTCTTTCTTCTTTACTTACTTTTTTTGGTTCTTTTTCTAATTTTTCTTTATATTCTTCTAATGCTAAAACATCCATATTATATTGATTAATTAAATCATGCGCTTTAGGACATTTTTTTATCAAAAAATCGATATGATCCATAGTAAATTTATAAGGATCCATATCTGCAACCAAACAAGGACCATTAAATTTATGAGCATATTTAGTAAATATATAATTTATATCATAAGGGTTAGTAATAATACCACTATTATCATCAATAACAGTTTCATCATCAGACCAATCAAAGCCATCTGAATCAGAATCATCTTTACTTAAATCATTTTGATTTTGTTTAGGATATAATAAATCCAATTTAACTGGTTTAGAACATATATTTTTAATAATATCATCATTTTCTAATAATAATCTTTCTAATAATTGTATTCCAACATTTTGTATTTCTGTTTGACATAGGTTATAACAAGAACCAAAATGTTTTTCTAAATCTATAACATCATTAATTTTTTCTTCCAACATTTTATTTTGTAAATCATAAACTATTGGAGCCGATAATAATCTATCTATAAATGGTTTTGTTTTTAATATTTCAATAGTATTTTGTAATGTTGTTTTATTATAACAATTCATGTACGGAGTAACACTTGTTCCATCATTACAAATTACATGACAACCAATTAATGCATTTTTAGAATAAATATCATAAATTTCAGACTCGGGATTTTTTGTTTTATAATGATTAATTACATCAGGAATATCATTGATATCAGGTAAAGTTGCCGACGATAAAATTGTACATTTAGGAGCATTTAATATAATTTGCATTACCATTCTAGTAATAGGATGGTCTTCTATATCTGCACCTAAAGTTGGTTCATCTAAGAATAACACATAATTTTTAAAATCTAAATCTTGTTCTGCTAATTCTTGATTTTTTGATGATAATAACAACAATGTTGATTCTAAATCTGCAACGATTACTATACGATTTTCATCCTTTTTTTGACAATTGTAATTATTAATTATTTTTAAACTTCCATCATCACCTGTACTAGCTATGCCAAAAGGTATTTTAGCATGAAATAATACTTTAGCTACTTCTATCCTTACTGGTTCAACACTACAAGAAAATAATAATTGCACTTTCTTTAATCTTGATTGTTCCTTATTCATATTTTTCAATCTAACATTTTGAACTAATTTACCTACGGCTACTGCATTCATAGTTTTACCCGAATTTACCATTGCACGATACATATATAAACCATTAAAATTATCATTATATATCGATTGTTTTAATTTTTCTATCAATTCAACTTGACTAGGATAAGGTTTAATATGCATATTTGGAAAAACATTATCATAATTAGTAGATAAACATAAGCGGGGATATTTACAAAACATTGACTTGAAATTAAATTTAATCTTGGATTTTAAAATATCGCACATATATTTTAAATCATTGCATAAAGTTAAATTTATATTATCAAATAATATATTATTTTCATATGTTTCAATTAAATTTGATAAATTAATATCAGATTTTTGTTTATTTTTATTATTTAATAATTCTTGTATGATTATTTTTTGTTTAATATCGTTCAATTTGTTTTTTAGATCAAAAATATTATTTAATAATTTTGTAATACCAATAATTAATTCATAACATTCAGATTCATTATCATTTATTAAATAATATTTAATGTAAAACAAAAATGTTACAAGTTTCATTTCCGCATAAGTCGATCTGAAACCACTTATAAAATTACCATCTTGAACTTCTAATAAATTATTAATTAGTGTAGTTATGTTTGTTACAATATTATTTTCTATCATTTGATCTTTATTTAAACCTATTTTTTTTTTATTATTCTTATTAGTATTTTTTGTAGTAGGAATATTATATTTATTTAATAATTCATTCAATAATTTGTTTTGTTTTTGAACGCCAGTTGCTTCAATAATTTTATCGATATTTATATTATTTTGATTATCTTGATTATTATTGTTTTTGTTTTTGTTATTTTTATTTTTATCTTTTTGTTCTTGAATTAAATTATTTTCAATTAATAAAGGTCTTATTTTTTCATAAACATTTTTAATGGTTTGTAATGTAAAATTATCAACATTATTGTCACCACCAAGATTACATAAAACTTGTATGACTTTTTTCATATTTATATCTATTTCTTTTTCAATTAATGTCCATTGGTTTCTAGAAAATTTTTTGAATCCAGTAAATTTACTAGATACATGATCGTTGTCAAAATTATCCATATTAAGTATTATGATATATATATATGGTAAAAGTAATTTATATAAAAAAAAAGTTTCAATTTTTATTTAATATCATCAAACAATTTTTATTTTACTATTAACAAAAATTGTTCGGCGCAAACATATTAATTTTATTTGTCATATAATATATAAAACCTTTATCAGAGAAAGCAATACCTAACGTTGATGTTATAATTGAATTATTATTATAAATGTTCCATTTGTTATCAATTGTATCATACATTAATATATCATAATTTGGTTGATAATTTATTTCTTGATCAAATGGTAAATATTCATCAACTACTGATCCACCCATAACATATATTTTTGTATCAATTACAACTATTCCAGGAGAATACAAACGTATCGGCATTTGTTCAAGTTCTGACCAAGCATTTGAAATTGTATCAAATTTAAAAGTTTTATTTGACATTACATGATAAAAATCATTATGACTAGCTTCATAAACATACATACTAAAACCACCAAAAGTATATATTAAATTTCCTATATTAACTGGAGAATAATCTAACAACTCATTCGTACCATATAGTTCATGTAAAGTATTATCAAAAGTATCATATACATATATTGGATTTGGCATTATTACAGCATATGACGGATATATTATATTTGGCCAAGGTACACATGAAACAGAACTTCCCAATATATATATCATAGTTCCTATTGTTACAGAAGATCCATAACGTAGATATAATGAATCGAGATTAGGTAAAGTTGTCCATAATCCATTATTTGTATTAAAAGTATAAACATGTTGATAACTATTAGATACATCCGCTACAAAACAATAAATATTATCTTGAACTGATGAACATATTGGTTTATAATTTGCAATTATGCCGGTATTTGAGTAAAATATAGGAGTCATTTGGTTCCATAAATTAGTTTCTAAATTATAATAATAACCTTGATTATATGTTGTAGAAATAGGAAAATATACTGTATTATCTACCAAAACATATACTAAACTAATAAAATCACTAGTCAAAGAATAAGGAACAACGTTAATTTCTTGAAAATCTGAATATGTAGAATAAAAATATTCTGTCATTGCTTTATTTAATGCATTTATTTTTTGTTTGTTTTTTAGTAATGTAGTAAAATTATAAATTTCCATATTAATGATCAACGGATCTGAAAATACTGTTTTCGTCCATTGTTGATATTGTGTAATATTAAATTCAGAAGGATCACCACCAATTAACTTGAAAGTAGATTTATAATACATATTCAAGTTAGTTAATTCTTCTTCTTGTTCTTCTGTTAATGTTTCTGATGTTGTTAATAAGAAAAACTGTGTATTCAAATCTTTTTCTATATTTGCGATTGTCGTATCTTGTAATAATTCCATTGAAAAAGATGTAGTCATTTTTACAACACCACCAAATATACAATCATAAACATAATGCGTTCCAAAAGTATCAAAAAATCTTTTAAACGTTTGACATGTCGTTTGATTATAGACAGTAGGTAAATTATTTAATTGACGTTCAAAAAAAGAATCTAATTTAATTTTATCATTTAATTTTGCGCGATAACTTGTTACCCGTAAATATGATGTAGCCATATATTCGAAATCCTCTTCAAATAGTTCATGAAAATAATTAGCATCAGAAGAACTAGAAAACATGCCAGGATAAAACCAAGGATTATAATTTGCAGAATAAGACATTGCTAATGATTCTTGTAAAATCATTGTAGAAGTATATACTTCATTTGTACTTGTTCGTTCTTCAGTTGGAAAATCAAATACGTTTAATTGATCAGGTTGTAAATAAGTAGAACCATTAAGATTTGTAGTTTGATGTTCTTTGTATGTTAATACATTAAAAACCTGATTTTTTATTGTTCTAATATCATCTAATTGACCTATTTGCATATTGTAACCTAATGTGATATATTCAACGTTAGGTATGATTCTATTAGAACTAGCTATAAAAATCATAGCCAAGTATAATACAAATGTTATTATATTTTTATTCATCGTAATTTATTAATACAATTATTAAAAAGGATGTTTATGAATTTTAATTTCAATTTTAATTTGCTAAAAATGAAAATTATTTTGTTAAACAAGTCTTGTTAATAAATAATAATGATATCTTGTACAAACAAATTTTAAATGGTAATTCTGAACAAAATTAAAGCAGACTCGAAAATAAAACCAAAAATTAATTTATCAAGTGATTATTATATTATCAAGTCAGAATCATTTAGGCAAAATTCTATAAAAAATTATGTTAGTAAAATAAATAATATTATACATAACGAAATTATATCGTTATTGAATCATAAAAAAATTAAGTTTAATAACAAAAATCAAATTATAAAAAATTATGATGTGATGTTGAAAAAAATTAGTAAAAAATATAAAAGAAAAATTAGTAAAAAAATTCGTTTGGTAAATTTGGACGACGAAGTAAATAATGGTAAAGTAGTCGAGAAAATTCTAATATTATGTTATTCAATTATATTGCCTTTCGATGCTAATGAACCAAAAAAAACTAGAGCTTTAGGATTCAATTTGATAAATAATAATAATTTGGTTATCATTGATAATATGAATATAATTACTATTGGTTAATTTTATATAATTATGAATTTAATAACATGTTTTTTATAACATTCAGTTATAAATTTTAATTGCAAATCATTAAAAGAAAAATTTCGTTGAAGTTTTAAATATTTTATAGCTTGGTTAATATTTTCTATTATTTTATTTTCTATTTGTTTAAAAGTATTATCTTTTTTTTCATCATTATTTAAAAAATTTTTTCCGTCAAAGTTATTAAATAAATATAATAATGTTAATAATATACCTGTACGACCAATTCCCGCACTGCAATGAACTAATGTATTATTATCACAATATTTAAATAATGTCTTAAAGTCTTCACTTTTAGGTACGTTAAAATCTGGCCAACCTGTAAAATATAAATGAATAATTGCTTTTGTATTATTAGTTTTTGTATTTTCTATAATCAAATGACTTTCGATTAAATAATCTGATATAATATTTTCTTTTATACATGATACTTTAATATTCTTATATTTAACAATATTATATTTACTTGGCCAATATCGATGAGCTTTAATTTTTTTATTTTCGACTAATTTTGTCAACATAATTATACATTTTATATCATACTCAAAAACCATATCCCAAAAATTACTAAAATTTAATGGCATAGGAGCTTCAGTTGCTATATGTGTATTATTTTTAATAGGTATAATACTAGCATTCATAGCTATGTTATTTATCGTAATATAATTACTATCAAATGGCAAATTAAATGGATACCTCAAGTTTGGACAGTTTTTAAACATTATATAATACTAATAAAAAAATTTATAAAATAATATCCGCTTTTTATATATGGGAAAAAATATTTATGATAAATATTCATATTTGCATTTTTGCACAGGTTCTTTGGCATTTTATTATAATATTAGTTTAATATTATGGTTAATATTGCATATCTTGTTCGAAATAATAGAAAATAGTAAAAAAGGTATTTATTTTATCGATAATTATTTAACAATTTGGCCAGGAGGCAAAAAATCATCAGATTCATTAATTAATAGTATTTCTGATACTATATTTGGTATTTTAGGTTGGATAGTTGCTTATTATGTAAATAATTATTTTGATCATGAAAATTTACAATCATGATGATATAGTTTATTAAAATAATGATCTTTTGTATAACAATCATGTTTCAAACATTTTTTGTTGAAACATGTTCTTCTAAATAAAGGCCAATTTAATAAAGGACAAATACATTCTTTATAATCTTCCTTCAAAACATTTAATACATTAATTATGTTAATAATTCTCATAAATAATTCTGTACAACATGAACATACTTCGTCGACAAGTATTTTATTATAATTTTTTAAATATCTATAAAAATGAGTAATATCAATATTATATGAAAAAAATAATTCACTATAATAATTTAATATATTAAATATACAATTATTAATATTATTACATGTTGATATTAATTTAATTTGAGTGTCTTGAATTTGACAATTTTTATTTAAACATGGACCGATTAATATATCATTAGTAGCGTTAGTAGTGGTGTCAGTAGTAGCATTAGTAGTGGTGTCAGTAGTAGCATTAGTAGTGGTGTTAATAGTGGTGTCAATAGTGGTGTCAATAGTAGTGGTGTCAATAGTAGTGGTGTCAATAGTAGTGGTGTCAATAGTAGTGGTGTCAATAGTTGTGGTGTCAGTAGTAGTGGTGTTAGTAGTAGTAGTATTATGACAATCACAATTTTGTGGTGAATTTGTTTGTAATATTAATTTGATTAAATCAAAATAATATTTTTTACATATTTTACAAAATTTGTTATTAATAACGGGTGGATTTTGTATTAACCAAGCAAATATTGTTTTAATACTATTATTGTCTGGAAATATTAAATTATTGCTATGTAAATGAGTTAATGTAATATAATAATAATTGTCATATGATTCTGAAATTCGTTTATGTAAAGTTTCACTTTGCTTAAAGTTATTCATATTGAATATATATATATAGATATGTTAATAAGGATATAAATGCATAAATATAAATTATTATTTCATTTTTTTTTACATAATTTGATCAAAAAAAGTTATTTCTTTATTAATACTATTTATTAATATATCTTGAATTTGTCTTTCATCAATTATGTTTTCACTTAAAGATTTATCAACTAAGGAACAATAATAATGTGTTTTCATTGAATATTTGTTTGTTAAATGATTTATAAAAAAATTATGCCTACTTTGTAAATAATTATTATGTTCTAAAGATATTTTATCATATTCTTTTAAATATATTTCATAAAATAAACTAAAATTATCACAACAAATTTCCATATAACCCTTGACACATGGTAAATTAGCACAAGTAAATATAATATGATTAGTAATATTATCATACATATTTATATAATCTAATGTATCTTTACTAATTATACCATGTTTAATATACATAAAATCAATAAAATATTTAATGCAATAATCTTGTGTTGGTTCTTTAATATTATCAATTGATACAACATTTTTATGTAATAGACGATTATAATATAAATTTGTTGCATTATTATAATAATAATCTTGTTGTAAATAATATTTCCATTGATCAGGATTAAAATTATCATGTTTTGCTAATAAGATTTTATTAATGAAAGGATGATTAATATATTTATTCCATAATATTTTATTATTTTGTAAAAAAGTGTTGATATACATATAATACTATTATTATAAATTATTAATATATTTTTTGATAAAAATTTGAATAATAAAATTGAAAAAAAAAATATTAAATAATACTTGATAATAATATCAAATAAACATGATACTTAGTCAAAATTTTTATAATATATATCATTTACAAAAAAAAAAATTAATAAATGCAATACTGGCATATTATACATTATTATTAATAACAACAATTTTAATAATATCCCTATTAACATTAATTATTATAAGACCTTATTTTTGGCAACATTATAATAAAATAGTATTCAGTCCTTTAATTGGTCCAACAAAACCAAATAATGATACTATTTATGCTTTACCTTGTATTATCGAAATAACTGAATATTATACTTGTAACAATGATTATTATTATAAAAATATTACTGATTTAACATGTCCGAATAATTATATTTGTAATGACTATGAAAATAATTTATATTGTGTTTTAAAATATTGTAATATATTAGAATTAGAAAAATCAACACAATTTACAAATGATATAACAGATTGCATTAATCAAACTAATGATATTTTAAATAATAATTTATATGCTAGTATAACTTTAACTTATCAAGATGATTATACGGAAATATTAGTAATAATGATTTTAATTACAATAATGTTAATTATTTTGTATTTTGTAATTTTATTAATAAATTATATTATTTTTAAATGTTGTATTCATTATAATGATTTGATCGTTCATATTATATTATTTGTATTAATATCTTGTATTTACTTCTTAACTGTTCCTTTGACGGCTTTTATTTTTTGGTATCTAATGCCACCTATACAACAATATACTAAATGTTTTTATATGGACACTTTATTATTTTCCTCAGATTTTCCAAGTGTATTAACTATAACATTTATATTAACGATGTTAATATTTGCAACATTATATATCCTTACAATTTATACTTTTGTATTAAGTTTTTATAACTATTATAAAAAAAAACTATTTTTTGAACATTCTTTAGATCTTGAATTATGGTTATAATTTTTTATATAAAAATATATAATTATGTAATCTATTTTATATCTAATATCCTTATAAAGTGTATAATTATTTAAAACAAATCATTTTTTTAAATATTTTGACAAAAAAAATGAAATTAAAAACTTCGCCGCGTGTTTATATGAATATACGAAATAAATATAATACAATATAAACAAATGGCATCCCTATCATCAATTGTTGCTCATGATACTAAAAATGGTATTTTTAAAAATAATACAATCCCATTGTTTTTTAATAAAAATTATGAAGGAGGAGAAAAAGTTTTCAAATTAACAACGCCAAGCAAAAAAGATTATATTAAAAAAACGCCATCTTTATCATTAATTGTTGCTCATGATATTAAAAATGGTATTTCCAAAAATAATACAATTCCATGGTTTTTTAATAAAAATTATAAAAAAGACAAGGAATTTTTTAAATTAATAACGTTAAGCAAAAAAGATAATAATAAAAAAAATGCGTTAGTATATGGTAAAAATACCTTTACGGAAATGAAAAAACCATTGGAAGGAAGAGAAAATTATGTAATATCACAATCTTTATATGACAAGCTTGATAAAAATTTTATAATACCAAAATCTCCGTGTGACAAGTTTCATAAAGATTATGATCCTATGTTTTCTAGTTTCTTAGATGTATTTTTAACATATGAGAATTTAATTGTTCGTGATAATTTTATGAATACTGTAAAGTGTTTGTTAAATAATGACAAAATTGAAAATATTTTTATATGTGGTGGTAGTAATATTTATCTAGAAGCAATTAGAAATAATTTGCCAATTGATAATTATTATGTTACTTTAATAAAACAAGATTTTGACTGTGATAATATATTACATCTCGAAATAATTGATCATTTTAATTCTTTAAAATTGGATCATTATGTAGAACAAAATGAATATTTAGATATTAAAGTTTTACGAAAAGAATAATTATATAAATATTTAATATTTAATATTATGATTTATGAAATATTAATAAAAATTTAAGTAAATTTATTTTTTATTTTTTATTTTTTATTGTGATAAATATTTAAATAAAAATATAATGATTTATGAAATATTAATAAAAAATTAAAGTTATTAAAAACAGTTTCATAAACAAACTATCATTATCCATATAATTATTAACAAAAATGTAAAAAAATAATTATTATCAGCATTTTCTGATTCAGTTTGATCTAATTTCAAATGTTTAGTTTGTTTATTCTTTAGATACTCGTGAGTAAATAATGTACTAAAATCTAAATCATTTCTTGTAAAACGTGAGCATTTTACACAGGTCATATCAACAGAGTTAATGTTTGAGACGTAATATTTAATATCACGTTTGTTGCGTTCCGAATATATTGCGTAACAATAATATGATTTGCAATATTTATAACAAGATTCGTTGATACATACAGTTTCTTGACTGTTGCTAGCGTTACTAGCATAGACAACTTGGCAAACTTCATCATCATTCGATACTCTTAGCTTTTCAATTACGAATGTTTCATGTTTGTTACTGAGGTTAGCTACTAAACGTTTCAAAACATGTTTGTCAGATTTTGAATAATCATCATACAATACAATAATAGTAGTGTAATTGTGATCGAACAAAGGTGAAGGAACAAAATACTGATGACGTAAATATGTAGTAAATAACAAGTTTATGTTTGGATATTGTTCTATAAATTTTTCAAAATCCTCTACAAATTTATCATTTTCTGTATCACAGGGCAAATTATCTAAAATCAAAGGCATTATTAGTTAATAAAATATTTATAATCAATATGTTTATGAACTTTATTTTCAATTTTTTTTGTTTGATTTTAATTAAATAATTTATAATACAAACACTTTATTAAAATAGAATAAATTATTTAATTTTATAAACGTCACCATAATATAAAATCAAACCAATAATAGCAAATACACCGAAACCAGTTATAAACATTTTATTAACATCATTATAATTTTGCCAATTTGAACCAATAGAATATAACAAGGTAAAAATACCTGATAATAATAATGCTAATTTGATTGTGCTATGAGGAATGAAAAATGAAATAATTATACATATTATTCCCATAAGTAATAAAGTTAAATGACGATAATTTGATATTTTTTTATAATATTGTTCTTTATTTGCTTGATTTTGTTTGTTTTCTTCTTTTAAACATTCAGGGTCAAAACAATAAGGATATGTTAAATCATTATAACCTGTAATTACGTTAGAAAAATAAACGTTAAACATTGTTAATAACAATGTGATACTTGCAGATATGACATATTGAAACATTAATAATTATAGATCAGAAAAAAAAATATCGTATAAATATAAAAATATTATATGAACATAAAAATTATGTTATTTTATAAAAAAAAATGATATTATAATATCAATAATATAATTAAAATATATTAAAATATAATTAATAATATAACTGTTATAATGCAATTTAATAACATGAAAATTAGTGAATTTATTGATTATATTATTTCTTTTGAAAATATCGATGGCATTTTAAATATTTGTATAAATAATTCAGTAAAGGGTTTTATTTTTGAAAGATTATTTGATGTTATTATTAAATTTGGATTTTGTGATATATTTCCAAATAATAATTATTATCATCTTATAGGTAATTCTAATTTTGCTAAACTTCAAATATTAGATAATATATATCAATATATGGATACGAAAGTAATTTCAGCAAGTTCAGCAGGTTGTTCTGATATTATATTACAAAATAAATATGATGAAACATTTATTTTTATTAGTTCTAAATATCTAAAAGATAATAAACGAATAAATTATTATGACATACAAAATATTGTTTCAATGATAGCAAGTAATAATGATATTTATAAAAAATATAAAATTTATTTACTCGTTTCAGACAAAAAGCAAGTATTAAAAATATTTAATAATGCCAGGAAATCAAGTAAATATATTACTGAACATATTACTGAAAGACAAATTTTAGATAAAACTGATTTGAATGAATATTTTTTAAGATTTAAAAAAAGTATAATTGATAATAAAAATAATAATTTTAATGAAATATACCTAAATCAAAAAGAAAAATTAAATTTAAGATTTCATCAAGAATTAATTACACAAAAAACTAATATATTAATCGAAAAAAATAAAAAATCATTTTTATGGGGGTGCAAGTGCAGAAGTGGTAAAACTTATATGGTTGGCGGTATTATTTTAAAACAATTAACTATTAAAAAAAAATTAAATGTTTTAATAATAACACCCGCTCCGACAGAAACAATTTCACAATTTACTAAAGACTTGTTTAATAAATATCAAGACTTTAACAAATTTAAAATACATCAAATAAATGGATCAAAAAATTTGGAACTATTAAATGTATCTAAAGAAGAAAATAATATATTTATAATGTCAAAACAATTATTACAAAAATATATTAATGATAATGTTATTATAAAAATTATAAATTTAGATATAATATTTTTTGATGAAAATCATTTCTCAGGAACTACTGACATATCAAAAGATATAATTAAAACATATGCAAATGTTAATACGATCAAAATATATTTAACGGCGACCTATTATAAACCATTAAAAGAATGGTTTATAGAACCTGAATGTCAAATGTTTTGGGATATTGAGGATGAACAAATATGTAAATCTATAATTAATGATGATAATAATTTAGTAAAATTAAATGAAAAACATGGCGAAGAATATGTTTTAAATACTATAAAATATTATTCTGAATTAGGTTATAAAAATATATTTGATTGTTATAAATCGATGCCTGATTTATATTTAATTACGAATATGTTTGATGAACAAAGATATAATATAATTAAAGAAGCATTAAATATAAATAATAAAATGGGATTTTGTTTTGATACTTTATTTTCTTTGAATAAAGACAAAAATAAATTTAATTTCGAAAATGAAGTTAAAATTATTTTAAGATATATTTCATCTTCCTATAAAGAATTTGATGGCGATAAAACAATATTTTGCAGAATAAATAAATTATGTGCAGAAAAAGATACAAGACATCCATTTACACAAATTTGGTTTTTGCCTTCAGATAATATAAATGAAATATCAAAATGTTTGGAACAATTAATGATTCAAGATTTAATATTGAAAAAATATGATATAATATGTATTAATCGCAAAAATAAAGATTTAGCAAAAGATATAAAAGAAGATATTAATAAAAAAGAAATTGAAGCGAAGAACAAAGGTAAAACAGGTGTTATTATTTTAGCTGGAAATATGTTATCTTTGGGTATCACTTTAAATTTATGTGATCTAGTAATTTTATTAAATAATTCATTATCATCAGACAAAGTTTTACAACAAATGTATAGATGCATGACCGAAGCAGAAAACAAAAAAATAGGCTTTGTAGTTGATCTAAATATTAGCAGAGTATTAAATACTTGTTGTAACTATACTAGACAACAAAATATAGAAGACAAAATAAAATATTTAATAACACATAATTTAATAAATATTGATGTAGATATGTTATTAAATAAAAATATTAGTCAAGAAGTAATAATTGCAAAATTATTAGAAGTATGGAAAAATGATCCCATAAATAGTTTTAGGTCATTATTAAATAAATTAGATAATGATTATGAAAATTTTGACAATGACACACAAAAATTATTAAATAAAACATTCACAAAATCAACAAAAGATAATATAATATATTCACGATTAATATTTCATGATGATGTGCAAATTTTACCATCAGGAAAAGAATGTATTATTGATTATAAAAATGATGAAGATGGTAACGAAGAAGATAAAAAAGAGGAAAATAATAATGAAAATAACAAAGAGATACAAATATCATTTTCTAAAGATGTATTACCATACATTATACCATTAACATGTATATTAACAATAAAAGATACGAATATGGATTTTGTAAAAATGTTAAATGATATAAAAAATAATCCTCAATTATTAGAAACATTCAATGATCAATGTTTATTATGGTGGAATAAAACTAATTTAATAGATTTTATAAAATCTATTGTGAGTAAATATTATATTAATGCTATAAATACACGTAATGTTCTAGTCCAATTTAAAACATCATTACATAGTTTGATAGATAGACCCAAGGAATTATTAGAATTAATTAATGATTGTTTAAAACCTAAAGAAGTAGAAAAAAAAGAAAATGGCGAAGTATTTACTCCAGTTAATTTAATTAATGATATGTTAAATAAATTACCAATTGAAGTATGGACAAATATAAATTTCAAATGGTTAGATCCATGTTGTGGTATGGGAAATTTTCCTATTGTTATATATTTAAGATTAATGGAAACTTTAAAAAATATAATAATCGATGAAAAAGCTAGGAAAAAACACATATTAGAAAATATGTTATATATGATCGAATTAAATAAAAAAAATTTTATGGTTTGCAAACAGATATTTGATATAAATAATGAATATAAATTAAATATTTATCAAGGTGATAGTTTAAAAATAAATTATAAAACAATATTTAATGTAGAACATTTTGATATTGTTATAGGTAATCCTCCTTACAATGCATCAGGAACAAAAGCATCAGGTAATACCCTATGGCAATCTTTTGTAGATATTAGCATAAATTTACTAAAAAATAATGGATATTTATGCTTTGTTCATCCTAATGGTTGGCGAAAACCGAATACGACAAAAGGTAAATTTTATGGATTATTTAAAAAAATGACAAGTGATAATACAATGTTATATTTAGAAATTCATGATACTAAAGATGGCATGAAACAATTCCAATGTGGAACACGTTATGATTGGTATGTTTTACAAAAAAGAATTAATAATGATTATAAAACTTTAATATTAGACCAAGATAAAATTTTATTAGCCATTAATTTATTAAAATATAATTGGTTAGCAAATTGTGAATTGGAATTAATAGATTCTTTATTGGCTATTAATAACGAAGAAAGATGCCAAATTATGCAATCAATGAGTGCATATGAGCCTAGAAAAAAATGGATGTCAAAAACAAAAAATGATATTTTTAAATATCCAGTTATACATGCTACAACACAAAATGGACCTCGTTTTATGTGGTCTAATAGAAATGATAATGGACATTATGGTATCAAAAAAATTATATTTGGTGACAGTGGTATTAATAATCCAATAATTGATATAAAAGGTGAATATGCAATGACTCAACATGCTATGGCAATTATTATTGATAATGATAATGAAGGACAAAAAATATCCAAAATATTATGTTCTCAAATTTTTAATAAAATATTAAAAGCATGTTTATGGTCTTCCTTTGCAATAGAATGGTGTATGTTTAAATATTTTAAAAAAAACTTTTATGATATATTAGAAAATATAGAAAATGACAATAAAATAAAAATAAATAATGAACCAAAAATAATCGATAAAACAGAAACGAATAATAAAATAAATAATAAAACAAATAATAAAATAAATAATGAAATAAATAAAATAAATAATAAAACAAATAATAAAACAAAAATAATCAATAAAACAAAAATGAATAATAAAATAAATGACAAGACAAATAATAAAACAAATGATAAAATTGTATCAAATTAAAACAAAATAATAAAATATTTTTATATTATTTAACGATGTGTCATTTAAATTAATTTTTTGGAAAAAAATAATTTGCTATATTATTATAAATTCTCGTAAAAAAATTAGGTTTATTATCTAAATTTGTAAAATCATTAGTTTTTGTATCAATCATCTGAACAAAATAATCATCCAAGTTTGGATACAATTTTGCAGATTCTTGATTGTTATTATAATGATATAATAAATTACGAATATCAACACTTGTTAAATTATTATCATCACGTATTTTGTTAAAAGCAAATATTTTTGATAATTGTTTTTCAACACGATCATGTGATGGTTGGCCAAATAAAGAATTATCAGAACTATTTACATTTTTTTTTTTTATATTCTACATATCCATTTAATAATTGGATTGATAAATTTTGATTATTTATACCATTTAAACCAATAGCAGACCATAATAAATGATATATACTTGTTCCATTCCATACTTCATATTTAGGTTCATTTAAACTTTTAGTTAAATCACTTTCAATTTTTTCATCTGACATATTTTCATGACATTTCAAACACATTATATGTATGCATATTTACTTAATATTTATATATTAAAATATATTAAAATATATTAAAATATATTAAAATATATAAAAAACAAAACCAAATAAAAAATAAAATGCATATATTTTTATAAAAAAATGAAATTAAAAACCAATGCAAATATATATATAATTATTATTATTATATATAATTATATAATGCAAAAAATATTGATAATTTGTTATTATGGTTTTTCTGAACCATTAGATACTGTTAAAAATGAGTTAAATAAATTAGGTTATGATGTAATAGGTTTTCCATTATTAGAACAATATAATTTAGATGAACAAAAAACCTCATATTATCGTATATTAGATAAATATATTAAAGAAAATAATCCTCAATATATATTATGGTGGTGTTTTAATATATATCCTACACATTTAAAATATATTACTTCAAATAATCCTCAAGTTAAAAATTATTTGTTCAATTGGGATGATCCTTATTGTTGGTATGATCCAAATTATGAACATAAAATAAGATCAATTGAAAGAGCTTTTATAACTTCCGAAGCAAAATTTGAACAATATCAAGATTTAGGTTGCAAGCCTGTTTTAACTTATCCAGGGTATAATAAAATTATTCATTTTCCTATCAAGGAGCATGATTTGGATGATATTGATTATTATCATTGTGATATAAGTATTTGTTGCACTAATTTATATTCTAACAAGGATGTTTATCCCGATCAAATAATTAATAGGTTTGATTTGGTAAATGACATTTATAATAATATGGACAAATATGGTTATAAATTTCATATTTATGGACCTGAATTTTTACAAAATTTATATCCTAGAGCATATAAAAAAGAATTATGTTATATTGACACGAATAAAGTATTTAATTATAGTAAAATTAATATATGTACACATGTTACAAATGGTAAATCTTATTTAAATGAACGAGTAATTTTAATATTAGCTTCCGGAGGATTATTATTTGTTGATCCTGTTGATGGTATTAATTCCTTCTTTAATGATAAAAAAGATGAATATTGTGTAACTATTGATAAAAATAATTATTTAACACAAATTAAATCAATATTAGATAACTACCAAAATTATAAATCTATTAAAACATCCGGTCATAATTTTGTATCAGATAAAGATTGGTTTAATCAAATGCAAATTATAACTAGATATATGTAAAAAAATTATAATTATAATTTCTTCTTTCAACACTTAGTTTTTAGTGTTTTGTTGTTTATCGATATTATTTTGTTTAGTTTTTCTTGTCATTTGATTTGTTATTTGTTATTAAAATTATAATTAAATATATGTAACTATATCAGGATACATTTGGGAAATCCATGATTGATTATTTTTACTTAAATGATTATACAAATATTTAATTTTTGCTTTGTCAATAGTATTATTCATTAATTCTATTATTTGTTTTATATAATCAGTATCATTGGCATTTTTGGCGATTTGTATAAAATCTTTAATAGAAACATCAATATTTTTATGTAATTTATCTAATAATTCATTTGACGATGCTGAAAAATCAAAATCTAATAAATCATTTCTATTGTTTTTGGATACTTCTAAAATAAAATAAGTATCATCATATTCAGTTAAATTTTCATCATTTTTTTTAATAATAGTATAACTATTAGTATCTAAATACCAATCATTAATAAAATCTTGCAATTCTTTAACTGATAACAAAGGCAAACATATATAAATACCCGCTACTAAATTATCCTGATTAAATTCTATAATATGTGTATCAATTAAAGGTTTGTTATCATTTATTAATGACAAAATTGAAGTTGTATTATCTACAACGCCGTCTATTAAAGTAATATATGGAACTAATTGTGGTGTATTTGATGTTATGAATTTTATCAGGTTTCCAATCATATCTATAATATTATCGTCAACAATTTTCCAAAATTTAGTAGCCATAATAATTGTTCCTAAATTATATCCTGGCGTGTAATAACAAATTGAATTGCCATATTCAGATGGATCAAATGTATTAATAGAATAAGTTCTATATTTATCCGTAAAACTACCTTTTGGATAAACATTTTTATCATAATATGTTATTGAATCTTGAGTAATTTCTTTAGTCTGAATAGTTTTTATATTGTTGGTTATCATTATGTTAGTTGAACCAATCATATTAAAATATTTACTTCTAATGTTTATTTTCTTATATTCAAATACTATTGGATCTCCATAATTTATTATATCTTTATCATGAAGAGAAGTGTTATGTTTATTCTTTTTAAATTTACATAAAGTATTGTCTATTTTGTCATAAAAAAGTATTGACATTATATTATTACAAAACAAAAACGTAATTTAGTAATTTAATAATTTCATTTTTTATGAAAAAAAAATGAAATTAAAAAGGCATCGTGTATGCTTGAATATTATGATATATTATACAAATAATATATATATATAAATATAAATAATGGCTTGTTTGGATCGTCGTGTTACAAATTTAGTATCAGAATTACAAACGTTTTTAAAATATAGATATGATTACCAATTAAAAATAGAAGATTATGATCAGTATGGGGTTTTGAATGATCATAAATTTAGTTATTCTTTCGTCGTTAATAATTTGAAATATCACCTTTTTATTACGGATTATTATGATTACCATCTTGCTATTCAAGATACTAAAACTGAGACATGTATTACACGTAATATGAATTATCATAAGGGGCCTTGTGTTTCAATAAGGTCTCAAATTATTTCCGTTAGTGATTTTCTTTCATTAATATGTAAAATCGTGGAAAATTTTGATATATTTACAAATATGCCTCGTGATAATATAAAATTGTGGTTTGATAACCACGAAGACGAAATCGAAATTAAATTTACATTTAATTTCGTAGTATTGTTCGATTTAATAATTACTAAAGAAGATGGTTGTATTTATTATACATATCGATATGGTTTCAATATTAAAAAAGCTCAACAAAATGGTTTATTTTGGATAGATGATTGCGTTTTCGACTGTTTTCAACTTTTAAAAAAAATTAATGCCAACATGGATAAAAATGAAATAAATGATAAAAATAAATTTTACGTCCAATTTGTAGAAGGTTTAGGCAAAATGCCTGGATTACATAAATTAGACATTTTATGTTCAGAAACAAATAATTTTAAAGCTAGTTGTATCTTGCGTAAATCAAAAGCTAAAATATATATATTATATCAACTTGACGATAATTTTAATATTAATAACATGACAATATCTGCTACAGAAAATATTGACAAGGATATTCTGCAACCTAAAACATTGGATGATTTGGATGAATTGATATGCATGTTCAAAAATTCCATTCATTATTCGAATGAATCTACTTTGATAAATTATAATGATACAGTTTATAAAATATTAAAAGAAAATTATCCTGAAATATTTTATTTTAAAAATGTATTAAATGAAATAAAAAATTATAAACACAAAAAAAATATGAATAACGTAATCAACGAATTTAATATTATTACATGTTTTAAAAAATTTGACAAGTTATTTTTGGAAAATGATATAGATAAAAGTCATGTAATTATAACAAAATGTGAAGATATTATAGAAAAGAGCAATGAATTACAAAAAATATATATTAACAAGTTATATGAACTAGATGATAAATGGAAAGAAATGGCCTTAAATACTGTTCAAGAATTAAATCACAAATTTAAAGTTGTAGCATTAATAAAAGAAATGGAATTAGAATTAGAAAAATTAGAAAAATTAGAAAATAATAATATTAAACCAAAATTAGAAAATGATAATATTGAACTAAAATTAGAAAATAATAATATTGAACCAAAATTAGAAAATAATAATGAACCAAAATTAGATAATGATAATATTGCTTCTAATATTGACAAAATATTAACATCATTAAATGAAGAACAAAAAAAATATTTTACGGAATTATATACCGATAAATTAAAAGATTATTACGAGAAAAACAATAAATATCCTGAATTATATAAATACATTGAATATTTATTAGAAATGAATATAGAAGAAAGAACAACATTATTATTATTAAATCATGTTTATTATGAATAAATAATATTATTAACTTTTTAAATAACTTACAAATTTTTTTATTTTTTACCAAACAAACCAAATATAAACATTAAAATAATAATACAACAAATACATATACAACATGATACACTACAATATACTATTGATGCCCCTGCGCCACCTATACTACCAAGACCTAAACCTGATAATAAAGCATCTAAAGGAGCTGTCAATAAATTACCTAACGATTCCAATGGGCCGTCATTTTCTGCCGTACTAGTTCCAGAACTAGTTTGGCTAGTATCGGAACTAGACCCAACATCATTTTTAACTTGAACATCTAAAATATTCATTAATCTACTAGTTACTTCACTTGCTACCCCTGAATCTTGGACTGATTTTAATACAATTTTAGCTGTTTGTTCTTGATTTGCATTAATAGTAACACCTTCAGAACCCGTTTGTAAATTACCTAATAATATTTTTTGTGATTGATATATTTTAGAAACTAGTGTTGCGATTGTTTCACTATTAAATGATACATTTACCAAATTTTTTACAATATTTTTTAAATTATTATTAATGTCATTTGATATTTTTACTTTAGATTCTTGTTTACTATCTGTAGATGAACTAGACTTGTTAAATGGCATCTGTAAAAATCCATTTTTTGAATTAGCTTTAAGCGTAGAATTAAATTTTTGCAAAACATTGGTATCATATGTATTATTAATTTGACCTAATACACTATTAGTAATATCAGTGACTATGGAACTTTGGACGTTTACGTTTTGTAGACAGGAAAAATTTACGTTTGAATCTTGCATTTGTGTAAAATCAAAATTTATTCCCCCTGTTGTTGTTACATTATCAATTTTAATTATTTGAGCCTGTTTATTCTTATTTGCACATTCTTGAGAATTTTTAATTATACTTTTAACTATAGTTTTATTAATATTTTCATTCATTACATTTAACTTTGATTTATTAGTAACACTAGTTTTTTGTTTTTGCGAACTGGATGCTTTTGATTCTGAACCTCCCATTTATTATATTATATATAATAACAATAAAAAAAATAAAACCTTTATAACTAAAACAACATATTATAACAAAATAAATTATAATTTGAATATATCAACAAGTTTATCAATTGTTTCCAAATAATTATTAACTTTTATACCTTTATCACCTAAATAATTTATTATAGGATAATCATTACCTGTAGGTTCATATTTGTCACCAAAATAATATATTTCATCTTCTATTTTTAATTCTTGAAAATAATACATCGCATCCAATTTGCTCCATCCTTTAGGTTGAATACTTATACCAACACTACCTCCTATATTTATATTAAATTCATCATCTTTATCATATTTTTTCAAATTAATGATCAAGTTATTTCTTAAATTTAATTTGATATCTTTTTTAATAAAATAATTTCTAATTTTATTTGTTGCTTGAATTCCTGGACAAGAAACATATATCATACCATGTCTCAAATCAATTTGGTTGCCGCTATATTTTATTGGCATTTTCGAAATGTAATATAATGATTTTTTTATTAATTTATTTAATACTTTTTTGTTACAATTTTTTAATATATTTTTTTGCTTTACTTTTCTTAAATCAACATATATTACAGAACCTGATTCAGCAAATATATATTTAAAATAATGTAATACTATACGTAATTGTTTTTTAATTTTTTTATATGTTCCACCACCAACTACACCTAAAATATAACCCATATAATATAATTTAATTATGATATCGATCATTTTTTTATCTAGAACCTTGCCACTTTCAGTTAATGTCCCATCAACATCAAATAATATAATAGTCATATATAAATAAAAAAATGAAAAAAAATAATCATATTAATAAAATAATACTATATTTAATATAAAATGTATAACACTTTACAAATTTTAATAACATATGCAATATTTCATAATGTTTTACTAATTTTACATGGATTATTAACAAAAAAATCATCGAAAGATGAAGACATTAACTCTACGGCAATTCTATCGACAATTATATTTACAGCATTTATGGTTCCTATTTATGAAGAAGCTATTTTTAGATCTTTATTAATGACAATATTACGTGATATACCAAATTATAAATTAATAATATCAATTATATTTGGTATTTGTCATATATTTAATATATCACATAATACCCGTAATGGTAAATTTAGATATATATCAACATTATCGCAATGTATTATGACTTTTCTATTAGGTCAATATTTAAATACTATTAGTTTGTTTAATGCATTATTATTTCATATGGCATTTAACATGATAGCCATATTTATTCACTTAATAAAATTTTTTGCATGTTCATATTTATTTCCATATAAAAAAGAATCACATAATAAACATATTTTTATTTCTCGTTCTACTACGAAAAAGTCTAAATCAGTAGATAATTTTGAATATCCGAAGAATAAAGATTGCATTGGAATACCTACAAAAAATTTACCTCAAGATATAAAAGAAATATTAGATATATATTTTTTTAAATTTCCATTAAAAATAAAAATGAAAAAAAACAACTAAATATATATAATAATATAATAATAATTATTATAATGTCAGTAAATATACCAAATAACGATGATCCTTTTTATAGATATAAAAGAGAAAAAATAATATTAAAATCTGAATCATATAGAACTGTTCTAGTTAATTTGAATAATATCAGTAACGCTATAGAAAGAAATAGTGAAACATTAGCAACTTTTATAAAATATAAATTAAACATTAATATTGTTGAAAAACAAAATGTATGGTATACTAGTTCAAAAATTACAGTAGATGATATTGAAAATGCAATCGAAGAATTTATTAATTATTTCGTATTATGTCCAACATGTAAAATACCCGAGACAAATTTAATAACAAAAAAAAAAGATATTGAATTATCATGTCGTGCTTGTAGTAAAACAAATACAACAAAAAATGATAAAAAACATGTGATAAAGTTTAGTGATTATATATTAAAAAAACAATGTCAATTTATTAAAAATTATTAAAAATTATTAAAAATTATTAAAAACAATATTAATTTATTAAAAATTATTAAAAACAATATTATTTTATTTAAAATATGTTTTTTTAAATTCTTCAACTGACATTAATTTAATGTTTAATTCTTTTGCTTTATTATAACTTGACGAATCAGGTTTTCCATATATAACTAGATTTGTATTTTTTGATACTGTGCTTTTAATAGATCCTCCACTATTTTCTATAAATTGAGTAATATCTTTATCGCGTGTATTCGTCAATACAATATTTTGATCTTTAAATATTTGTTCTTTTTTCGTATCATCTTTTTTTATATTGTCTAATCTTGATTTTATATTTGTTGTTAAATCTAATTCATCATAAAATTCTTTAAATTTAATAATACCATTATAAAATCTTGTACCAGTTTTAGTATCGAAACCTTTTATATTAACTATATTATTAATATATTCTTCTTTAGACCATTTTTTGTATATAATATCAGGATATTTGTTTAATATTAATTTAATTTTCTTTTTACCTAATCCTCTGCCAAATTTACCCGATGCTGCCATTAATGTTTCTAATGGAACTGTATTTAATGCTTTAACAATATTAGCATATATTTTATTTATTAAAGTTGTTCCAAAACCGTCAATATTATATAAATTTGTTTTATTAGCATTAATTATTTTTATTTGTGTATCATAACCTAAACTTACTAATTTACTTATTATGCCTTCACTTAAATATTTCACGCCTATACTTTCAAAAAAGAATGTATTAAATTTAGTTGCTATTTCATCTAAAATAATTTTATCATTACCTATATATTTTAAATCGATACCTGAACTAGTCCATTTATAATCCTTTTCCGGTATATTTGGTAATTGAGCTTTGGTTCCTTTTATAGTTTTAGTAATATATGGTATTACTGATCCACTTCTAATAACTTCTATTTCTGCATCTGGACCAATTTTATTATCAACTATGTATTTTGCATTATGGCCCGTTGCTTTACTAACTGTCGCTGATTCTAATTCTACAGGTTTGATATGAACTGTAGGTTTAATATATGAATCTTTAGAATATGACCATTCTATTTTAGTAACGATACTTGTTGCTGATTCTAAAATATCATTATTTTTAAAAGCAAAAGCATAATCAGGATTTTTATTTGGTATATTATATGTATCACTAGTATCAACTATTACTATGCCATCAATATCATATTGTGATTCGCTTTTTCTAATATTTAAATATTCTTTTAATGCATTAATATCTATATCTTTTACTTTTTTCCAATCTACATGATTTATTTTATATGTTTCTAGTAATTTTAATTGTTGTTCCATTTTATAGATAGGATATACTATAGAATAGGCTACAAATGATGTTTTTTTTAATAATTCAGGTTTTAAAGTATCTGATGTAATTAGTGATGAAATTGTGTTTCTACAATTTTTATATTCCGTATCATTTTTTGTTGTTATATTTTTTTGTAAAATAGCAAAATTATTTTTAGTCATTATAATTTCACCTCTAATTGCAATTTTATCGGGTAAATTTTTTAATGTATTTTTATTAAAAAAATATTCTATTAAATAAGAAATATCAGTTCCAATTAATCCATTACCTCTAGTGTATAAATTTATATTATCACCATCTTTAAACAACATACCTGATACACCATCCAATTTATCACTTAAAACATATGGTCCTGAATATTTTGATAACCAATTATCTAATTTTTTTTCATCCATTACTATTTTATTTAAACTTGGCATAGGATAAGGTAAATGAACTTTATTTTTAGTTGGTTTTGCTCCTATTTCATTTAAAAATGGATTATTGCTATCTCGTTTTTCTAAAATTGCTAATAACGAATCATATAATTCGTCAGATATTAATGGAACATCATTAAAATATGCATCAGAAAAATAACGCAATGTTTTTACTAATTTATCAATAGACACATTATAAGCCCATTTAGGATCATTTTTTATATTTTCCAAATCCAAATTAATAGTTTTTTTGGTTTGTTTGGTAGTTGATTTATTAGTTTTGTTAGTCGTTTTGATTGTTGAATTATCAGGTTTTGTTGTTATTTTAATTGGTTTTGTAGTTTTGGCAACTCTTTTTGCTTTTGCTTCTAATTTTTTGGTTTGTGCTTTATTCATATGTATAATAATAAATATAGTAATGTTTTATATATCAAAATATATTTTTTTCATTTTTTTTATAAAAAAAGTATTAAAATTATTCATTTATTAATTTAAGGATATAATTTATCAACAGTTCTAGGAAAAGTAGTAACAGAATGAATACTATAATTATGTTCTCCATCAATAATATCACCACCACTTAACCAAGTAACTAAACGTTCTACTCCTAAACCAAAACCACCAGTATTAGAAAATCCATAATCTCGTAATTGAAAATACCATTCATAATCTTGATATGGTATTTTATCTAAATCAGGAATATCAAATTCCAAATCTTTAACTAATTCTTGTTTATTTAAATCTTTGACCAAATTTTTTTTTATTTCTTTTAAAATATTAATATTTTTAATAATTTCATCTTTTAAACTTTGACAATCTTGTTCAAATATAAATTTTGTTAATAATGACGTATCTAAATTATATTCAATTAAATGATCAATTAATTGAGTCGCATAATCTCGTAATGTAAATAATTTAAATTTTTCTTCTAGTCTATCTCTTTTTTGCTCGCGTAAAGAACAACCAAATATTTCGCCTACATGAGGAAATTCTATATCTACGGCTAAAGCTCTAGTTTTATCTTGAGGATCAGTTGCTGTATAAAAAGCTTTAGTCATAATAGGAAAGTGAGTTAAAAATACTATTCTATTTAATTGATCAATTAATTTACGTTCTTGAGCTTCAGGTATATCATCATATTTATCAAATTTTGTTCCATCTGATTTGGTTATTCCTTGTTCATTTAGCATATTAATGGCTTCTTCATGTCTTAAAAATAAGAATTCTTTATTTATAATTTCTTTTATAAAATCAATTCTATTTAATTTTTTCAAAATATTATCTTTGTCTAAATCAAATAAAGTTTCAAAAAAAGTTTTAATAAATACAGTTAAATATTGTAGAAAATCATCAAAAGTGTAAAAACCAAACATTTCTAATTCAAAATGTCTGAATTGTGTTAAATGTCTTTTTGTTCTAGATTTTTCTTTACGAAAAGATGGTAAATCACAATAAACACCTTTTTTAACTACTGGAACAATTGCTTCCAAATACATTTGAGAACTTTGTGTTAAATATGCTGTTTGTCCAAAATGATCCATTTCATATAATTCAGATCCTCCTTCACATTTAGTGCCTCCATATAAAGGCGCATTTACTTCAACTAAATCCATTTTCATTGACGTAATCTGTAATGATTTTAATACTAAATCAGTTAATAACACATAAATATTTTTATGTCTTAAACATAAAGTATGATATTTTATAGAATATGAATTTTCAGGAACAAGACTATCAAAATCAGATTTAGAATGACTATGATGTAATAATTTAGTAATATGTAATTCAACACCTTTATTTGTTTTGTATTTTGCTGGCAATTCTTTTATTTGTCCTTCTATTTTTATAAATGCTGTTCTATTTACTTGTTCAAAACTTGGTATTAAATCCTTTGGAACGATACATTGTAAATAATTACTTGTATCAAAACTATCTATTAAATCAATAAAATATGTATTTTTACCTTTTCGTAGCTTTTCTATCCAACCTTGAACTTGAATAATTTTTTCTGCATCTTGTTTTGTAATATCACTAATTTTAGTTATCCCTTGCATTTTTATTATTTATTATGATATATTATATGATATATTATATGATAGTATGTTTATAATTATTTTTTTCATTTTTTATTTTTTATTGTCATAATTTTGTTATTTTTATTGTCATAATTTTGTTATTTTTATTGTCATAATTTTGTTATTTTTATTGTCATAATTTTGTTATTTTTATTGTCATAATTTTGTTATTTTTATTGTTATAATTTTGTTATTTACATTATAATTATGTTTTTATATTTTTGTGATTTTTACTTAGTTGTTTTGCTGTGATAAATGTTTAAATTTTTGACTTTAAATTTTTTGTCATTTATTTTAATATTTTTTTTATTTATTTTAATATCTGTTTTTGAATTTATTTTTTGTTTAATATCTTTTACCCATTTTTGCAAACATGTATTACAACATAATTTTTCACTAACGGGGTTTTCTTTTATAATTTCTTTATAATGTTTAACACATTTTTTACATGGTAACCAATATTGTAAATTGTTATAAAATAATTCGGTCCTTGTTTTATCATTTTCATTTGGTTCATCAGGATAATTATATGCTATGCATTCCATGACGAACCAATAATGCTCGCCCCAATATTTTGGATTTGTATAAATATTATCGTCCATTTTGCTAATTTTTTTTTAAAATGTATATATTTTAACTTTATATAATATATAATTAAATGAAAATTATTTTAAAAAAATTAATAATTGATGATATAGATAAGTACGATAAATATGCTTTAGTATTAATAGAAAAAAATACAGAAACATTAGTATATTATAATATCAATACTGATTTAAAAAAAACTATAACTATTAAAGACAACATTCTAAATAACAAAATTCTTTATAAATTATATTATGTTAATTTATATGGTATTGCTACAAATTTATATAGCTTGTTATATACCGGGATTTTAAACCCATATGATAAAGAATATGGTAATTATCCATATTATACATTATTATATCAAGTTCAAGAAAAAATAACTGATAATAATTTCCTAAGCCAAATATTTTTCATATATCCAAATTATGTATCAAAAAAGTATATTAAATTAGTATATACTATTAATAATTATACAGATAATCAATATTTGAATGATATACTAAACATGAAAAATACTGAAATTAATATGATAAACAGCGATAATAAAGTAATGATTTATAATAAGTATGTAGGTTTTTTAAATTATAAAATTACAAATATAGTTAATAAAAATGACAAAATTACAAATATAGTTAATAAAAATACATTTAAAATCATACCCGATACATATAGTAATAATTCGGTATCAAGTCCTTGCTTTTGTAATATGAGTAATGATATAAAAAAAGTAGGTAATATAAATGATATCCAAAATAATTTAATAATTAAAAATATTTTATCAAATAATAACATCATATGTTTTCAATATGATAATAATATTTATTTACCTTATGATGGAAATTTAATAGGTTATAGGATAAATAATACTAGTATTATGTTGCATTTTGTGAATGATTATTTTGTTCCTGATTCTTATATAGAAAGATCTTTTAAAGAAATAACATTTGGCCATCGTGATCAATATGTTATTCATGATGATTTAAGGTATCCTCCACAAAAAAAAGTATTATTAGAATATTACATTACTATTTTAACAAAAACTGATAACGTTAAATTTAATATTGATTATAAAAATAATAAATATTATGAAAAAAAAACTTTATTATGTTCTTTAAAAAATAATGCTACAATAATTATCACATTTAATAGACCTTTAAGATTTTTGAATGATATTAATAAATATTTAGATTATGAATGTATTGTGAAAGAAAAAGATATCATTTGTATAATAGAATAATTATAAACGATTTAATTATAAATTTTTGTTCATTTGTTTTTTTGTTTTCATTTTGTTTCTTGATTAGATAATATATTTTATAGTTTTGATCGACAATAAAATATATAATATATGTATATAATGTCCTTACTAAGTGATTTAAAAAATTTGTCTAATCAATCAAAAATAAATGATTTTCATAAAGAATTTTATACGAAATTTATGTATTTGCCAAGGTTAAATAATATACAATATATATTAAAATATTATAAACAAAATACTTATACATATAATGATGTTAATAAATATAATTATTCTAAATATGTAACTGAATATGATGAAAATAATAATATATATTATTATAGAGAAATAAATCATTTAAGTAACATGTTTGATAATGATTATTATAGTACAATAAATGTAAAAAATATAACATGTTACAATTATAATCCAGTATTACGTGTTAAATATATAAGCGATTATAATCCTAATATTTACTATTATATTACACTTACTAATGATCCAGTACATAAAGATCATTTTGTCATAATTAACCAAAATAAAGAATTAAGGGCTCATCATTTTTATTATCCAAAAAAAAACTACGATATATTAAGAGATATGATCAATATTAATTTAAAAACCGGTAATTACGTTTATAATTCTATTGAATTGGGAAGTATTCCTGAAGTTATACATTTTCATACATCTAGTGAAAAACCACCATTAGATACTATAACTAATATGGTAAATATTCGACATATAATATATGCAAATGATGGTATTACATTTTATAAGGTAATTAATAAAAAATTCATTTGTAGTAAATTTTATTATATAACAGCAAATTATGATAAAATAGATTTATTAACACAAATTTTACCAAATTCATTATTATTATCGCGTTATGATGATAATTTTAAATATGCCTCTCAATTATTTATATGTCCAGACAATGGAAATTATTTAAGGATTGTCATAACATTTAGAAAAGTAAATTCATCATATTATCGTTTAGAAAATGGTAGGTTTCCGCAAATATATTTTGATAGTTTATTTACTGTAACTCAAATAAAATATAATATTTTAGGTTATGAAAGTATTAACATTGATGAAACGCAAATAAATGATAAAAATTATATTGCATCTATCATAGAAAATAAAAAAAATAATATGAAATATTATTGTGATAATACATTTGTGTATAATGTATTATTTGAAAATATACTAATATCACAACTAACAAGTAAAACGAACGAAACTAATATAAAACCAATATTAACATCGGCACCTTTGCCTAATAATATTATGCAATTATTCCATAATATGTTAAAAATAATTTATAAAACAAATAATAAAAATATAATTAATAAAAAAATAATTAATAATATGTTATTTACCAAAATGTCAATTGATAAGCAATATGATATTAGTAATTATTGTTATAATGGTTTTATAAATGGTAAATTAAATACTATATTTACGTTTGATGTAAATATATTAGAAAATATAGAATATAAAATGGTAAACAATTCAACGATAATTATTAATAATTTATTATTGTATCATATTTTAATTAGCATGTTAATAATTTATTATGAAAAACGTCTATGTCCTGAACCATTAAAAATAATTAATAATGGAGAAAAATATGAAATAATAACGACCTTTGTTAAAACTAATTTAAAAACATTCATTATTTTCGAGAAATATAATAGTGCTTTGGAAGTTTGGATAAATACTTTTTTAATGCAAATATTATATTCTTTATATGTACTTTACAAACATTATAAATTGCTTTATAGTGATATTAATACAGAAGATATATTAATCTCAGATGATTTATTTTATAACAATAATATTGAACAACATTATGTATACGATAAAACTAACACATTTGTAATTGATTGGAGTAATCAAGGTAATAATTGTTGTAGTTATGGTTATACAGCATATTTATCGAATTTTTATAAATGTTCTATTAATTTACATAATAAAACTATTGTTACCGATAGTTTTGACACAAATAATAATTTTAACAACAGTATCAAAAAATTTATAAATTCCCTCACAAATAATTTAAGGGAACAAAATATTGGACACAAATATGTTTATGATTTGGATAATTTTGTAAATAATTATAATGATAAAAAAACAAATATAATGAATAGTTTAATGAATCATCCATTTTTTGAACAATATCGTGATAATAAAAGAAATCATCCTCATTTATATAAAATAGATAATTTGTTAAAAACAAAAACGATATTTCCAGCAAAAAATTTGGAAGAATTTAAGAAATTGATACTTGATAATAAAAATATTATAATAAATAAAATAAACGAAATGTATAATAATAATATAATCACTATACCAAAAAATACATATTTTATTACAGGTGTTGCTAATCCTTATCAAGTATTTAATAATGATACTAATTTTGCCAAAAAATCCATGACTGAATTATTGTGGTATTATGGATGGTCGCAAACATTATGGTTTACCTCAACATATGATATTGTAAATAATCATAATATTAAAAGTAATAATATACATATGCATAAAATAGATGCTACTACGGCAGATTATTATATTGGTAATAATCCATATATTGATATGAGCAGACATTTAATATTTAAATCAACACGAGATATAAAATTTTTAATAACAAATATGAATAATATAACAGAAAGAGAACTAGAACATTGCAAAATATTACTTTCCATTATAAATAATAAAAATTTTGACGAAAAAAACTTATTAAAATTTCTAATAAAAAATGATGTTAGAGAAGATTTATTAGTTACACTAATATACGAAATATTAAATGAAAATAACGCATTGCCATTTGATGGTTATATTGGTATAGATTATCCTGAATTATTAAGGAAACATAATAATCGTAATATAGTAGAATATGTTATATTTAATCCTCAATTACATTTAAAATTATTAGGTGTATATCATTATGATTTTATTGATTCAAAATATAGATTATTTATGTATAAAAATAATTGGTATAAATATTATGAATCAAAAATAGCAGAATATGTAGAAATTTACGAAAAATTTAAGCATAATCGTAGTAATACATGTGAAAGTTTATTTAAACTATTTAATATTAATTCTAATATAATAAATAATTGCACTGATTACAATAAAGTTTATTTTGATATCTATAATTATGATAACATAAATGACATGTATATAAAAAATTTATATTTAATTTGCGATGAATTAGATAATTATAATAATTTTGATTTTTGGAATTTAGAACATGAAAATAAAGTTATTGAATTTGATGTTTATGGAAATAATAATATAGTAGAATTGGTATAAAAAAATTGAAATTATGAATTATAAATTACTACATTATTCTTAATAATAATTAAAATAATAATTAAAATAATAATTAAAATAATAATTAAATAATAATTAAAATAAAAATGACTATTGTAGAATTTTCTTGGAAACACTCAACCCGTAATAATATAGTAAAGTTATATTGTTCATACAATAATTTCGTATCTCCATATGTAATGCATTATGATTATTTAAAAAAATCATTTGTTGCTAGCTTAGATATAAATTACGGATCGTATCAATATAAATTTACTGTAAATGATATATGGATGTATGACATTACTAAACCAATTATAACAGATAACGATGGTAATATTAATAATTTAATAATTGTTGAGCCTGAAAATATTATTAATATTGTTCATATATCTGATACTCATAGTATTTATAATGCTGATTTAAGTGGTGATATATTAATACATTCGGGTGATTTTTCAATTGGTGGTCATCCTAATGAATATGAAATGTTTAACAATTGGTTAGGAAATTTAAATTTTAAATATAAAGTAGTTGTTCTAGGTAATCATGATTTAGATTATTTTAATGATAATGGTATTGATCCTTATCTTAAAGCCAATGAATTATTAACGAATGCGATAGTATTAAACTTTACAAATATCGAATTATGTGGAATCAAATTTTATGGTAATCCATGGTATTTAGCTCATAATTGGAATAACACTTATAAACAAAATAGTTCACCAATTTTATTTGAATATAAAATACCATCTGATATAGATATTTTAATAACACACAGTCCTCCATTTTTATTTTGCGATGATTATGCTGGATCAAAAATTTTATTAAAAAATATAGAACAAACACAACCTAAAGCACATTTATTTGGTCATATACATCAAAAATATGGTTACGCAAAACATACATGGTCTAGTAATAATACGACATATTTTATAAATTCATCAATGGTAACACAAGATAGTAAAATTATCTGTAATACTCCTCATTATATAAAATATGATATATTAACAAAATCTATCATTAGCGTCAATTAATATTGTTATTTAATCAATAATAATACTTTAAATAATATATTTAATCATAATTTTTAATTCATGATTATAATTTTATTAATATTTGTAAATTATTTATCCAATACATACAATAAAATATAAGGATCGCCTTGAATATCGTTACTACGGTAAATTTGGTCATCATTATAACAATACCATATGCCATTATCATAATTATAACATATATAATGACCATGATTTATACTGGAACCTATATGTGATATAATTGATTTTAAAGTATAATTTTTATCATTAAAAACAATATTATTATCAGTTGCTAAAATGATACTATGTTTTTTTTTTTTACTATCAAACGTAAATAATTGTAATCTAATTATGACATATTTATTAAAATAATAATCAATAACTTCATATGCTTTATTTGTATGTTTATTATTATATTCTATGTCTCGTAATTTAATATTATTAATATTTTTAAGAATATATTTCGCGCTTTGGCAAAGTATAATATCTTGTAATTCTCTATCATCATTTTTTTCTATAAAAACTTCTATTATATTATAATGTGTTTGATTGCTAGAATAATATTTATGTTTTTTAATATTATTTATTAATTTTTCTTTAGGAACTATTGAATAAAATTTTTTTTTAATATATGTCCCAATTATTTCAGTATCATTTACTAAATCTAAAATTTTTATCAAAAAATCAAAAGGATCGTGTTGCTCATTATTAAATTTCATGATAGTTTTTAATTTATTAACATTATGGTTTAATGATTTATTATTAAATAATTTGTATATTATTTTATTAGTTAATAAAATTTCTTTATTATTATTATGTTTGGTTAGTTTATAAAAATCGCCTATTCTACATAATAATTGCAAACTTGAATTAATAAAACAATCATTATTATTATTAATAAGACCTTGTGTTGCCATATTTATTAATATTATATTAATATTATATTATGTATAAAAAAAATATTCAATTATTATTTAAAATCATTATACTATTATTTACTATTATTAAAATAATCGATAATATTTCCTAATTCTTCATTAATCCAAATATCTTTTTTTGTTTTACCAGTAAATGATTTTGCTAAATTTTCATTTAATAATAAAGTATTTAAACATTTATTTTCATTATCAATCTCGTCACAATAAATATAACCTACAATTCTACCGCCATATTTATCCCAACCTATAATTTCTAAATTTACAGTTTTATTTAATATTAATTTTTTTACATAATCTTCAATTAAAGAACTAGCTTTTTTTTCTAAATCATTTTTAGCATGTTTTTCGGGTGTATCAATACCAGCTAATCTTACATTAATCATAAATGGTTCTTGGTTAATATTATATATTACTGTACATGTATCGCCATCATATACATCTACAACATATGCAGGAACTATTTCATTTAAATGAGGTGGTGATTTTAGATTTTTTATTTGTTCTTTGGTAAAGTTCATGATATATATATTATATTATAAATAATTCATAATATTACAAACTTGCAAATTTGTTATAATATAAATAATTCATAATATATAAAAACATTATATATATGTATATATATAATGAGTAAACATGTTTCTTATGTAGTAAGCGCGCATGGTAATAGTATAAAAGACGATTATATTATTTTACCTCCTGGTTTTCGTGTAATTCAACTATGTACATATAGTTTGTGTCCAGCAGCGTATTTTAATAATTTTTACTTATATAAATTATTATATACATTAAATGAAAATAATTTTAGTTTAGTAGATAATTTAGACATAATTAATAACATTGTAAAATTTGACGATCACAAGGTATCATTATGTGTATATTCTGGTAATATTGATGATAAATTTATTAATGTATTAGGAAATATTGGATGTTCTAAAAAACAACTAAATAAAATTAATAATATATCATTTTCAGCGGATAATGGTCATGTTTTTAGAGATGGTATATATAAAGCACCATTAAATGCAAAAATTATAAGACGTGATAACAAAAATACAGTAAGAACATCGGAACAATTAAAAATATATTTTGAAAATACTGATTTCCACGACCTAGACGATGCTAATAATTTTATTTCAATTGTAGATCCTGAAGCAATAATTATAAAACCCTCACTAAATAGAAAATTATCATTAAAAGTACATAGTCCATATTGGTCTTTTCATACTCAATCCGGAATACATTCTGTAAATGGATCAAATATGAATAATTTACGAGATTTAATTAATTCTATCAAATCACTTGAAAATTATGATAATCAAGAAAATATGATGGTCACGATAATAATTTCAAGTTGTGTTGGTAATACAGATGAAAAATTTAAATCTTTATGTAATATAAATTTAGATACATATATTTATAAAGATATAAATTATTTAAATAATGATGGAACTTCATGTATCACAACGTTAGAAAAATATGATATTGCTAAAAAAAATAACTTTTCATATAAACTACCAAAATGCATTTCATGTAATACAATTAAATTACCATTAAATAAATATAGAATAAATAATGGTCAATTATTTCCTACATATCAAAATAATAATATATATCAAATAAATTTGGCAGATTCTATAGAATTTAAAAATATATCTAACGATGATATTAAAAAAACTTTTAAAGATGTATTAACAAATTTTATAACAAAGCATTTTATAAAGGAAGAAAATACTTTTAATAGATTTTTATATATAGTTTATGAAAATATAAATAACGGCATAAACTATTACTGTAGTATAAATAATTTACCTAATAATTCTATTAAATTATTTTATAAAGGAGGTAATATATTAAGAAATATTTATAAAAATTTTATTAAAGAATACCCTGAGTCATGTTTCGAGAATATGAATATAAAATATTCTCAATATTTTAAAAAATCTGATATAGATTATTCAATCATAATAGATCATTCCTTACCAAATTGGGAGAATATTTATAAAGATATTACTAATATAGTATTTCATATTTTACGTAACATAAGAAATACTGATATAGTTAAAGAATTAGATTATTATGATTATAGTTATAATTTAAAATATTGTTACTTAATGCAACTTTTAGGTGAATTAAATGATCTTTGTTCGTCAGATACTATTAACGAAAAATATCATAATGGTAAATTTGATTGTATCGTATTTGATGATTTAGTTGTGTCAGATAATGATGCAGTATTATTAGATGAATATCTTTACGATAATGACGATAATAATATAAGTCCTGACACTTTTACTAGTAAAATTTGCGACTTTTATATACATAATAACAATAACACAAGATATATATATAATTTTAAAGATCAATGTAATACATGTTTTGCTAGTATAAATGATACAATTGATAACACAGCATTAAATAATAACAATATAATGTATAGAACACGTTTCAATTTGGCTAGACTTAAATTAAATTTCCTTGCTTTATTTACTACATCAACAGGAGATAAAATAAAATTTAATTTAAATGGTGAATTAATAGATGTATCAATTAGTCATCGTGAAGATACTAGATCAATATATTTAAATGAACATAATGATACAGATTTGGCAAAATATGGATTAATTACAAATAATATAAATATGACATTAAATATATTATGTGAAACAATTGTAGGTGAAAAAACTGATTTAGAAACTATGTTATTTCAACAACAATTTTTACCATGGAATATTCAAAAATACGAAAAAAGAATAAATAGATTAATTGTAGTATACATGATATTGATATTAAAATTAAGAAAAAATATAAAAGAAAAAATGCAGTTATTGATAAATGTTTTTAGTTCTCTCAAAAATATATCGCAAAATAAGTTAAAAACTTGCAGTTTTGGTGTTGATATTTTTAATGTATTATGTTACAATATAATTTTATTGAATAAAAATTATAATAATGATCAAGAATATAAAAAATTTATTAATTATTTTATTGAAGGAATAAAGGATATATTAGATTGTTTTACTAAATTATATAATTGGTTAAAAGTCCATGGCAAATATGATGAAAAATATAGTCTGGAAGGAGGAAATTTAAATAAATATAAATATTTAAAGTATAAAAATAAATACATTGCATCAAAAAAATAATTTTATAAATTTTAACTTTAAAACTTGAAATCCGCAGAAACATCCATCGCCCAAAAAAATTTATCTTGTAATTTTTTGCTAAATAATTTATCTAAAGACAAGTTATGTTTTTTAGCAAATGCGATCGTAATTCTAGGGTCTAAATAATTTGTTTTACTAGTATCTAAAGAAACGCCTTTTAAATCTATTTTAAGATTTTTTTTTGCTTTTAATTCAAGTATTTTTTTTTGTAATTTTTTTATCCTTTCTTTTTTTGCTTGTGTTAATTCTTCACTACTAGCTTGTATTTTTTTAATTTCTTTCCTATTTTTATTAATCATTTGTGTAATTTTATTTATTTGTTCGTTGAATGTTTTTGATACTTTTTTTTGATGATTACATAACAAAGCTACAGCCGCATTAGCTTTATTAAAACCATCGTATAATTTATTTGTTTTATCTATATCTGGAATATCATTATATTTTTTAGTTATTTTATTTAATTCTTTTTGTAATAAATGTGATGCATTATAAGTCCTAAATACTTTAGCCGTTAAACCATCTAAAAAATCATTTAAATATTTGTTTAGGTCATTTGAATTTATTCTGTCAAATAAATCATCATTTTTTGTTTTATTATTTAAAAATCCTTTGATATTTTTATATACCAATTCAGTTACCTGAAGTTTATTAGTATATCTTATTGAATCTTTGCCTAAAAAATCTAATTTCACTGTGTTATTTTCTAATAAATGTATATGTTCACATCTTAAAGAAGTAACACCTACTGTATCAGCTTCGTCTTCCCCTTTTTCATTACCTACCCTTAAAGCCAATTTATCAATAAAATATAATGCTACAGCAATTTGTCTTATTTTTTCTTCCGGACTAGACATATTTATATCATTATTTTCTCTTATCCGTTTAATATTTTTTTTTAATTTGCGAGCAAAATCAAATTTATTTTTATCACTTTCAGCTTTCCAATCTGATCTAGAACCTAAAAATACATATTTAGTTTTATCATTAATTGTATCTAACCATGATGCTAACCATCTTACATTATTATCATGAATTACATTTTTCCATTTACCGTAAGGCGGAACAGGAATTTTAGCATTTTTGCCAATATTTATAGTAATATCCTCAGGCATAATTCGTTTTTTAATACTTCCTAATTTTGGATGACAACCTCTACCAATAAAAATACTTGGCGGTTCTATCCTAAAATTGCCTACTTCTTGTTCCTTGCCGTCGACATATGCAACTTTATATTTTTTTTCGTCTTCTTCCTTGGCTTTTTTCTCTTCTGGATTTATAATTTTTTTTTGTTCTTTTTGTTCTAATAAATAATTATATATTAAACTAAAATCACAATCATCTAAAGATTTAATTGGTGTATCTTTCAATACTTTAGACCAATCATTCCAAAAATTTTTTCTAAATACTTTATTATTAAAATATTCATGTTCTTTATATTTTGCAAATAATGTTGCATATTCTTCTGCTAAAGGCGGTAAAATAATTCTTTGATTATTATATATTATCGGGACTTTATGAGGTTTATATAATGGCGGAAATAATACTCCATTGTGTTCAAATGTTTTCCATTTAGTATGAACATATTGTCTCGATAACCAATAACGGGTCATTAATTTATTTACTTTTTTATCTTTCGGCATTTATATAATATAATAAAATATTATATTTATTATTAATATATAATGTTTTCAACTTCAAAAATCTTAATAATCTTTTCCATACTATTTATTATATATTTAGTATGTTCTATAATATCAATTTTAGCATGTTCTTATACTATTATTAAATATTATTATACAGATCAAGATCAAGACCAAAAACAAGATAATTATAGCACAACTCCTCCAAATTCCAATACATTAGCTTTATATAGACAACAACCAAACCATAATCAACAACAACAACAAAACTATAATCAACAACAACAACAATATTACCAAAATACCGATCAGAATAATGAATTACTACAAACAGATTTATCATTAGAAAATTTAAAAATAGAAAATAAAAAATTGGAATTAGAAAATATTAAATTAGGTGTTAAACTAGAATTAGAAAAAATAAAAGATATACTAACTGAAAATTATCCTAGAAGTTCATGTTCTCAAAATTTAAGTAAGCAAATCGACCCTTTCAGCAAACCATATACATTATGTCAAAATTCTAATGGTATGTGTAATGATGTAAATAAATGTTTGAATAATCAATGTTTAGGTATGTATTATCCAGCGACTATGAATATGCCTCCTTATGATTCTGTTCCAATTTCTTCTTTTGTTCGCGTTGAAAATATATTATGAGTAATTTTTACAAATAAAAAATATATATTATAATAATATAATGGGATTAATAAAATCTAAACCATGCAAAAACATAAATAATGATACGGATAATAAGGAATTATTAGATTATATTTCTAATTTGGGTAATAGAATCGTAAATTTAGAACATGTAGTAATTAAATTAGAAAACGAAAATTTAGAATTAACAAATAAAATAGCTAAGCAAAGCGAACTTGTAGGTATGTTATCAAAACCAGATAAAATAATAAAATACAAAAATAAAGTTCATGATGCAAATGTATACATAGAAGAATTAGAAAAACAAATAAAAGTATTAAATGATTTACATAAAAAGAAAGGATTAAATTTAGGCTATTTTTTCAAAAAACAAGATATAAAAGAAAATCAAACTCCAGACACAACTAACGCAACGCCTAACGCAACTACTATACAAATTGAACGTATTGTCAATGATTTACTAAATGATGAATCAATCAATATTAAATATTTTCCTGATTTTGTAGAAAGACAATTATATATGAATGTTATTACAATGATAATACATTTACTAAGACACTTTTTAGATGAATCTAATGTTACATTCATGGGTCATAAATTAACTTTTGAACTCGAAGCGATACCAATTAACACAAACTATGCTACTATCGATAATTAACTGTTTTACTACTAATAATGATAATAATATTATACATTAATTGAATTCAAAAAATCAATAATTCCTTGATTTGTATATTTTATTTCGGTAGTACAAAAAGTTCCTTCATATGGTAAAAAAATACTAATGTTTTTAATTTTTTTTTCAATAATAGCATTTACATATAGTTGTAAAACATCAAAAAAGTCAATATTATTATTAAATTTAATAATGATTAACTCGGAATACGATTTGTTATAAATATCAATATTACTTAATATATTATTAACATAAAAATATTTGTCTGTTTCAATATCTAATTTATCGAAATAATTTTTAAATATAATAATTTTTTTATACACTAGTTTTAAATTCACATAAAATTCGTTATATTTATTAGAATATATATACTTACGATGTCCATCATATATCATAGTTGCTAAAGCTATATTATAAATATCATTAATGATTTTATTAGCTTTCAGATTAATATTTTTATAATTTTGATAAGAATTTTTAATATCAATTAAAATATTTTCTTCTTTTAATCTATTATCTAAATTATTATTATTAGTTATGATAATTAAAGTAATAAATAATTTTGTAATTTTTTGTATTGTTTTTAATTTCGAAAGTATGTTTACTAATATTTTTTTGTCATCTTTGTTTAAAATTGGTATTAACATTTTTTTAGTAGTTTTTAATGGTTTTAATAATAAATCAATATTCATAATGGATGGATTTTTTATATTAAACTCGTGAAGATTTTGTTTAAAAAAATTATAATATTTACGATAGATAATGAAATCTTTATCATCTAATATACAAGGATTTAGTAAAGCCAAAGTATAGGAATGTGAGTACTGTTTTTGATTTAATGATCTTTTAATAAATAAAGAAATGAAAGTATTATAAAACTCTTTGTCGTTAATATCGGGATAGATAACTTCGTCATATAATTTACATTTTAACATTTGTAATCCAGGTATTAATTGTTTTTCCCTTATATGAATTATATGTTTATCACGAATTTTTTTTATAATTTTTGATAACATTATCGAATAATTAAAAAAAGTATTATTATTTTGATTATTATTTTCATTATTACCTATTAAATTATAATAAATTTGCGGAATAGGCAATATAAATTTGCTCAACGTCTTAGTGTAATAAATATATAATTCTTTCTTTGCTCTTGTAATAGCAACATAAAATAATTTTAATTCTTCATCTTGATTACCTAAATTTATTATTTCTTCATCATAATCAATAATAAATACTATATTCCATTCTAGACCTTTTGATTTATGCATTGTTGATAATGTAACATTTGATTGTTTTATATTTTTAATGTCAGTAATAGTTTTATAATTAATTTTTGAATTTTCTAATTCCACTTCGAAATTTTTAATTTGATTATTTAATCTTGCTAATACAGCAATATCTTTTTCCCCCGAATCAATTAAATTTTTAATTTTTAACAAACAATCATCATAATTTTTATTATATATAACTTGCGGTAACTTATAATTATTATTATTTGATGCAACCATCAAGTTCTCAGATATATTATTATTCTTATTATGTGTTAATAACATATTGGCAAAATTAATAATATCTATAGTTGAACGATAATTTACATTCAAATTAAATTTACTAATCTTTAATTTGTCTATATTTATTATAAAATTTGATGACGATCCTCTAAATTTATATATATTTTGGTTATCATCTCCTATTACGGTTAATATTGATCCATGTTTATAAAATTCCATTAAAATGTCATATTGTATTTTGTTAATATCTTGGAATTCATCAAAAAATATATATTTGTGTTTTTTTAAAATTTTAAATCCATCCTTTGTTCTCAAATAATTTAATAATTCTATACTATATTCACTAATTGCAACAATGTAATCTTTTTTAAAAAATTTATAATAATAAGAACATGCAAAACTATCTACAGTTTTAATAATAACTTTATTATAATCGTTTATACATAATAATTTTAATTTATCTTTCATATTTTGACATGCACTAACATTAAATGTTAATAATAAAATATTATACGGTTTTATTCCTTGTTCTAATAAATATTTTACTTTGTGTAAAATTGTTGTTGTTTTTCCTGATCCAGCGCCAGCTATTATTTTTGAATTAGTATTAATATCATAATTTACTATTTTTAATTGTTCATTTGCTAACATTATATAAAAAAATATTAAAAAAAAAATTATTATTTGACTAGTTAATTTTTATTAATGACTTGTTAATGACTTGTTAGTTGTTATTAATTTAAGCTTTTGGTTTAGTTGCTCTAGGTTTAGCTTTTGGTTTTGTTTCTTTTACTTCTTCTTTTACTTCCTCTTTAACTTCTTCCTTTGCTTCCTCTTTTTTGGCATTTCTTTTAACATTTTTAGGGGCAGCTTTAGGTTCTTCTTTTGGTTCTTCCTTTACTTTAACTTCTTTAGTTGCCTTTGTATTTTTTTTTGGTGATTTTTCTTCAACAACTTCAGATACTTTAACTACTTCAGCTTCATCATCAGATTTTTTATTTTTATGATTTACGGGCATTTCTTTTACTCTATTTTGAATATCTAATCTTTTAGCTTTACAAAATTTTTGCAATTCTAATAAATCCTCTCTAGATGATACAGAATATTTCTTAGTCCCATTGCAAAACTTTTTATAATCTTCGGTAAATTTGTTTACCATGGTTTGAACTTCAGTAATAGTTTGATCATAATCTCCGGTTGCCATTTGTTTATATTTATATGTTATATTTAAATTATATATATGTAAACGCACGATAGGTTTTAAACTTCATTTTTTTTTCAACTTTATTATGGTTATTATGTTTTGTATATATATATATATGAATTTTACCAGTAATGACTTGATATATAATACAGGTCAGTATCTTGACATTAAAAAATTAAATCCTATTGATAAAAAACAAATGATCTTATTAAGAAACAATTATTATAACAAACCTCATAATGAACGTAATAAATTAGCTTTGTTGCGTTTTTATTACAGAATATTTGAAAATAATAATCAAAATAATAATCAAAATGAAATATTAAAAATATTGAATAAAAAAATTGAAAATATTGATAAGAAAATAAATTTTGATTTCAATGTATTATTTATTGGCGCAGATAAAGTATCAGATCTAGACAGGATAAAACATTTAATGCCAAATAATGCAAATTATTATTTTTTGACTTTAGATAATAAAAGTATATTAAAAGACAATAATATTAGAAAAATATACAATATGGATATGAATGACATTATAACATGGAAAAATTTAACAAATAATTTTTTTAATATAATAATATTTGATTGGTCAACAATAAAATTTGCTAAATTTACATTAGAAATCATATTTAATATGGGCAATTTGCTAAGATATGATGGTGTTATATATTTAGATCAAATAAGTAATGGAATAATGACACAATATAAAGGTAATAATTTCACAATTTACGATAAAATAATTAAAATAAATAATAATGACAATAATAATAATGAAATAGAAAATGAAATAGAAAATGAAATAGAAAATGAAATAGAAAAAAATATAAATGTTCCAGTTTTTAGTCCAATATCTATTAAATACCATATAAATTTGCCTGTAAATATATTAAATATGCCAATAATTTTAGGTCAATATTTACATAATTATACTTGTCATACTGAATTACGAATGTATCATAACATTAACAATTATTTTTCTGATTTTGATAAAATTAAAAAAAAGTTTGATAATTGTTTCGATAAAATAAAAAAAAAATATATTATGTATAATATTTATTTATTTAAAAAATGTTTTAATGACGTAAATTATTTTTCTGATTCTACATATTTATTAAATAATGATAATGTCGGTTATTATGTATTAAAAAATTTTAACCATAATATAAAAATATGTGATATTGATAAAAAAATATTTGAACCATTAGTAATTGATATTATTATAAATAAAATAAATAACTATTGTAAATAATTATCTAGTTAAATTTAATTTTTCCAACACTTTTCTTACTTTGCTCTTTTTTTTTAGTTTTTTTTCATCAATAGCATTAGTTCTTTTGATCATAAATTCATGCTTTTGAACAGGTACATTTGGTAAAATATTAATTACACTACCATCAGGATCGTAGTCGGATACAGAATCTGTCCTACGAACAGCGAACATTTTGTTAAATACGGGGTTTTCGGTTTTGGCTTCCATAGTTATTAATATATAACTATAATATTGGATTAGTTATAAAATATTATTTTCATTTTTTATTTAAAAGATATTATAAAATTAGCTTCTAATAATTCTTTTGGAGTTATTACAAGTATATTGGGTTTGTTAATATGATATTTATGTTTATATATTATATTCATCACATTATAGTTTGATTGTTCTAAAGGTTTATCTTGTTCTAAAGGTTTATCTTGTTCTAAAGGTTTATCTTGTTCTAAAGGTTTATCTTGTTCTAAAGGTTTATCTTGTTCTAAAGGTTTATCTTGTTCTAAAGGTTTATCTTGTTCTAAAGGTTTATCTTGTTCTAAAGGTTTATCTTGTTCTAAAGGTTTATCTTGTTCTAAAGGTTTATCTTGTTCCAAAGGTTTATTAAGTAATTCTTCTTGTTCCAAAGGTTTATTAGACATTACTTCTGTGTTTAATTTATTATTCATGTTATTTAATTTATTAATATTATGATGTTTTTGAACATGATATATTCTATCACATATACATATTAAATTTTGCATTCTTAAGGGCATATTTTTTATAATATAATCGTCGTTATTTAATTCGCAATAACATTCTAATAATTTTTTCCATTCAAAATAATTGATAATAAATTGAGTGTTTTTATCAATTATCAAGTTTGAAGAAAACATTGAAATAAATAAATCATAATGATCACATATTTTATTATTAATTTCTAAAATAATATTTTTATTGGTTAAATATATTTTACTGAATTGTTTAACGAAAAATTTATAAATAGATATTGAACTATCATTACTAATTTTTTCGTTCAAAATTATACGTAATTTAACATTATGATTTAATGAATTAACTATATCCATATGCTCGTTAATTTTTTTGTCACAAAGTGTAAAATCTTCGATATGGTATTCGTTGTTAAATTCAGCATCATAAATTATTTTTCTTTTTTCATTTTCTTTTAATGTTAGTAATTCCTTTTCTTGATATTTTTGTAATAAATAATAAATTGAATAAAGTATTATTAATAAACAAAATAAAAGGATACCAATTTTAAAATCACATGATAAAAACAATAAAGGTATAATTTGATAAGCAATATTTAACATGTTATATATATAATTTTTGATTTAATTTAATTATTTTTAACACAAAAAAAAATGAAATAATAATTTTTAAAGACTTATACTGATATATAAATAACTATACTTATTATGGAATATATAGAATATATTAGAGAACATCCGGAGTTATTATATTTGTTAGATGATGATCCAAAAAAATTTTATTTTTGTACCGGTGAAATCAAAACTCATAATTTTACATTACTACATAAACTAGTTTTAGAAACAAAAAAACATAAAATATTGGAAAACTTTTTAATATCATATTTAAAGACCGATAAAGGTAAAAAAGAATTAAATAGGTTAACAGGAGATGGTTCTAGTTTATCTTGGACACCATTATCATTGGCTTGCCGCAATATTGGTACTAGAAGTACAGTAGAAACAGTTAATATACTAATTGACGCAGGGGCATTAATAATTATGCCGGAGCATAATGAACGCATTATCATGCGCTCAACAGTTATCCATAAGTTATTTATTAATTGGCGTAATGAAGATGTGATTGACATAATAAAAAAAATATTGGATATGGATTACGAAATATGCGCAGAAGAAACATATAACATCTTTTGTAATTATTATAATATTGTGTTCGATGAGGATATAAAAAAATTAATCGTAATGTTACACAAGTATGGTTATACATTTAATCATCTTTACCATGATAACGAGACAGTCATAAGTCTATATTTAAAAAATTTTAAAAATATAAATATTTCTGACTTGGAATTTTTATTACTATATTGTAATACTCAAGAATCTGAAATTACTAATAATTTACAAAATTATGTAGAAAAACATACTGTTCCTTTAGAAATATATGATTATTTTGTATCAAAAAAAATAATTAAACCTGTTTTACAACAAAAATATAACGCTAGCAAATATAATATATATATACCTTATTATATTTATGAAAATTATGATAAAGAAATTTCAAATTGTATTATATGTGGTTTTAAAAATATAAAAACTATCAAATGCAAATTTGATCATAATACATGTATTATGTGTTTAGATAAAACTAAATATATTTGCCAGGGATGCCAATTAAGGTTATAATTTTTTTATTAAAATTTATATAAATAGTTATATACTATTATTAATATAATGACTGATATATTAATTAACGATATTATAAATAAAATTCAAGATTTAAAATTCGTAGATCATAATATGATGAAGCAAAGTTTAATTGAATTAAAAAATATAATTGGTTTGGATTCAATTAAAAAAACAATATTAGAACAAGTAATTTATACTTTGGTAAATCGCATGGATAATAACGTTAAAAGAAAGACAATATTACATACTTTAATAACTGGTGATCCTGGTTTATGTAAAACTACTATAGCAAGAATAATAGGTAAATTATTAGCTTCATCAGGGTTTTTTATAACTAACCAAAAGGTCCATTACACTTACCAAACTAAAAAATATACTCAAGAAGAATATAAATTGAAAGCAATAAATTCGAGAATGGATACAATGTTAGATAATATGGAAACAATAAAAAAACTTATATTACCGTTTAAAAGTGATTTTGAAGAATTAGTAAAAGAATTAAATGATTATGATTGTCATTTACAAGATATAAAAAAAATGACAAATTTACCTATTCAAAAAGAAACATCATTTACCGCAAAATTCAAAGAAGTTACGAGAGATGAATTTGTAGGCATGTTTCAAGGTCATACCGCGAATAATGTAAAAAAAATATTTATGGAAGCTAGAGGCGGCGTATTGTTTTTTGATGAAGCATATTCTATATTGAATAGTAGCAATAATGATGATTTTGGTCAAGAAAGTATAAATATGATAAATAAATTGATGACTGACATGTCTGATGAAGTTATAGTAATATTTGCAGGATATAAAGATAAAATATTTGATATCCTATTTAAAAATCAAAGAGGTTTGCAAAGTAGGTTTTTATGGCATTTTGAAATAGAAGGATATACTAATTTAGAATTAACTAAAATTTTTATAAAACAATTAAATGATTCAGGTTTTACTTTAGATATAAATCAAGAATATATTGAAAATTTAATATCAAATAACAAAAATAATTTTACACATTATGGCAGAGATACAGAAAAATTAGTAACTATTGTTATAACTGAATATAGTGTAAAAAGATTTTTTAATAATGATATCAAACCATTAACTATTAATCAAGAAATATTAAACAATGCAATAAATAAATATAAAAAAAACTACGAAGAACCTAAACATAATTTATTCATGTTCATATAAGGATTAATAAAGGTATCATATTTCTTTTGTTTCCTTTTCCTTTTCTGATTTTTTGTTAGTTTAGTATTAATTAATTCATTATTTAAAATATTGATGCAATTATTAACTGTATCGTTGATATCAATAATATCCATTGAATTTATAAAATTATTTTCAAAATTATCGAATGATCCAAATGATTCTAAAAATTCGATAATATCCAAATTTATATTACTTATTTCTGAATCTATTATTTCTATTATTTCTAATTTTTGTTCCACATTTGGTTTCATATTTTCTTTGTTTTCTATTAATCCAATATTTTCCATTTTTATATTTTCCATTTTTATATTTTCCATTTCCATATTTTTTGTGTCAATATTTATTGATTTATTGTTTGTTTCAATATTTTTTATGTCAATACGTTGATATAAATCGATAATTTTATCATCTTCAGATAATATAATATTTGTTTTATTATTAAATTTCATATTATACAAGTATTTCATATAATTACAAGAAATACAAGCTACGCCAAATATATTATCATTATCTGACAGACGGGTATTAATTTCTGATAATTTTTGTTCTATTCTTTCTCTACTTTTTGAGTAAATGAACATACATGTTTTATGAACATTATTTTTATATTCTTTCATTTCTTTCAAAGAAATATAACTTGACATACAAGGATCATAATTTGATTTTAAATTATTATCATCAGTTAAATTATCTATATTTATTGCTACTGTATGAGACATATAAACAGTCCTTTTTTTATCTTGATTAAATGTTTGCCTACAAATTTTTATTTTGCCATTTTTTTGATATCGATTAAATAAATCATCTTTTATTATTATACCAACTTCTTCACCTAAACCCCTTTTTAGAGCATCAGGTATTCTTTCATTATATTCTATTGTTTCAGAAAGTCCGGCTGTAAAATCTAATATTATTTTATTATTTTCTTTTGAATAATTATATACAATAGCCAAAATATAACCTGATACATTTTGAATAGCATTATAACAACATTTAGCATTTGATAAAATTACTTCATATAAATAATCATTTTTTATAAATTCATTATTTTGATAATGGTTAAAACTTGCAAGTTTTTTATAGCTACACTTAACGGTATCTTGTTCTAACATTTTGTTAAAATTAACAATATATTAAGCATCTTTATAAATATAAATTTCAATTTTAAATTTTAAAAATTGAAATATAATTCTTTAAATTAATTCATTATTAAGGCATTTATATTATAACATGACTTGTCCTCAAGATTACTCCAATTCCCATTCTGTTCCTAATTTAAACCAAGATGATAATTCCAAAAAGTTGAAATTAACCAAAATTGCATTCAAAAAGAAAAGAAGATCGCGTGTTAATAAAAAAATAGAATTATTAAAAGAACAAGAATTTACGTTTCCTGATTCTCTGCTGAATCCTGAACCTATTCAAGATCAATTGCAAGACGTGTATGACGCTGATACTGAACCTGAATCTTCTGACACAGATATTGATACTGATGTTGAATATTGTTCAATTATTATTAAAACTTAATATTTTTTATTAAATAAAACAAAAAAGTTTAAATGATATCATAATAAAAAATTATTATTTGAATTGAATATTATAGATTTATACTTTGTTTTTTATAAATTATTAGTTAAAATATTCATTGGCCAATAAGAATTCATTATATCGCCTATAAAGTAATATGTATTTTCTATCATATCACGACAATTTATTTCATTCCATAAATTATTATCAATTTGTTGTACATAATCAAAAATTTTATATATATAACAATCCATATTCGTATAATGATTATATATACCTATAGGCGATACAGTTTCAATTACATTTATAACATTTAATACTATATTGTATTCTTTATTTTCTAATTGAGGACATTTTTTATTAATGCCTTCATTATAATTTATTGTATATTTGGCATAAAATAGATAATATTTTTCGTCTGTATTTCTTTTTTTTATTAATAACAAGTGATGATCTAGTTTTAAAAATATCTGATAAAATTTAATTTTTGATGTAAATAGAATGGTATTATCAGTCGCTACAATATCATAAATATCTTGCATTTTTGTGTTGTATATTTCAATATATTTATTTATAGTCAATAAATTATTTTGGGTTACGGGAAAATTATTATTTTTAACATAATTTTTATAATTATCTAGGTATTTAAAACAACTCCCAGAATTATAAAAGGAATCTATAAGATTTATATTTTTATAACCGTAATTATTTATATTTTCAAGAATTGTGAATTCAGGATTATCAGGACGACAATTTAAAGAACAATTTTCATAATTTTTTATATTATTTTTAACTTTTTTAAAAATATTAGTTAAATAACCTTGCAACATGATATGCAAAAAAGTAGTAGTTAAGTAATTAGCACCTTTGTAATACCAACGACCTTCTTGCCATGCAAAACGCCATATTCCAGTATTACTCCTGGAACTATACGAATAAAATTTTTTAATAGATTTATTATTATCGCTATAAATTTCATATGTATAATATTCTCCACATTTACCTAACCAAGAAATATAAAACGTTGTTTCATCTATTGTAATATTAGGAAACTTGTTTTTTATATTATTCGCAAAATATATTTTAGAATCCATAAAATATCCAAAATTTATCATTTTATACTCCGTATTTGTAATATTCGTTATCAAATTATTTAATAATTCATTATCTTGAACTTGAATATTGTCAACAATATTTTTTACATATTCTTGTAAATTTATTTTATCAGTATTATCTAATTGTTCGCGTCTTAATCGTTCTTCTTGTTCTTGTCTTAATCGTTCTTCTTGTTCTTGTCTTAATCGTTCTTCTTGTTCTTGTCTTAATCGTTCTTCTTGTTCTTGTCTTAATCGTTCTTCTTGTTCTTGTCTTAATCGTTCTTCTTGTTCTTGTCTTAATCGTTCTTCTTGTTCTTGTCTTAATCGTTCTTCTTGTTCTTGTCTTAATCGTTCTTCTTGTTCTTGTCTTAATCGTTCTTGTCGTTTTCGTTCTGCTTGTCTTTCTAGTTCTACTTGTTCTTGTCTTTTTATTTCTGCTTGTCTTTCTCTTTCATGTCTTTCTAATTCTGCTTGTCTTTCTCTTTCTTGTCTTTCTCTTTCTTGTCTTTCTTGTCTTTTTCGTTCTGCTTGTCTTTCTTGTTTTTCTAGTTCTGCTTGTCTTTCTAGTTCTGCTTGTCTTTCTCGTTCTGCTTGTCTTTCTCGTTCTTGTCTTTCTAGTTCTGCTTGTCTTTCTCGTTCTGCTTGTCTTTCTCTTTCTTGTCTTTCTAGTTCTGCTTGTCTTTCTAATTCTGCTTGTCTTTCTCTTTCTTGTCTTTCTCGTTCTGCTTGTCTTTCTCGTTCTTGTCTTTCTAGTTCTGCTTGTCTTTCTCGTTCTGCTTGTCTTTCTCTTTCTTGTCTTTCTAGTTCTGCTTGTCTTTCTAATTCTGATTGTCTTTCTCTTTCTTGTCTTTCTCGTTCTGCTTGTCTTTCTAATTCTGCTTGTCTTTCTCGTCCTGCTTGTCTTTCTCGTTCTGCTTGTCTTTCTAATTCTGCTTGTCTTTCTCGTTCTGCTTGTCTTTCTAGTTCTTGTCTTTCTAGTTCTGCTTGTCTTTCTAGTTCTTGTCTTTTTCGTTCTGCTTGTCTTTCTTGTCCTTTAATAGCTTGTCTTTCTTCTTCTTCTCTAGATAGACGTTCTGTTTTTTCATTTCTTTGTCTTTTCTGTTTTTGTCTTGCTAGTTCTAATTGTTCTTGTTCTAATTGTTGTTCCTGCTGTAAATCTTCGTCTACTAATTTTAAAAGTTTATAATTTAAAATATTTAAACGAGGATCTGGATTTACATTGTAATAATTTTGTGATAGTAATGTTATTATTTTAACAATTTTTTCTTTAGTATGCATTATATATTAAACAATTAAAATAAATATTAAAAAAAATCAAAATATCATAAAAATAATTATACAACTGAATCATATCTAGCTGCATAATTTTGCGATGTTTTAGGATTTATTAGTGTTCCATTAGGTAGATTAAATACACATGTCATTTCTAATGAAAAAGAATAGTTTAAATTAAAAAAATCTATTTTATTGCCAAAAGGATCATAAAAATCTATATACAATGCTGATACTGAAATGACAGGACTAATATAATTTTTTACGGAATCTACGAAAGTATTAAATAATGTTTTATTATTTGTCAATTCATTTGTTCCTAATTGTATTTTCGCAAATGGTTTAATATCTAATCCTGAATATTCATAAGTATTAAATTGATTGATAGTCATATAAAAATAATTATATTCATATAATTTAAAATAATATTTTAACTTAAATAAACTACAAGAATTTAAATTTAACAAGTTTTGACATGTTAAATTATTCACTTCAAAACTATATGAAACTAAAGTAAAAATATACTCAATATTATTATTTATTATATTATATTTTTTGTATTTATTATTAACAAAAATATAACAATTGTTATTTAAATCATTTACATTTTTTTGTTTCAAAAATAAATAAAATTTTATATAAAATTCATTATTTTTATTTATTATTTTATGATAAAAATGATAGTTATCATCAACACTTTCATTTATAGTTTTAGATATCAAAGAACTTAATTGTTGAACACTATAAAAACCACACGGAATATGAATTAATATTCTTTTATCAAGGTATTTAAATAAAATTATGTTATCTGTGTTATTATTATTATTAATTAATATGTAATTTTTGACATTAGGAAATTCAGAACTAGTTAATTTTAACGATTGAATATTATTATAAGTTTTACCTAAATTAAAAATATCAGTACTACAATAGTTTATAAAAGGTATAATTTCTAAGTGCAAAGTTATATTTTCATCATATTGTATAAGATTATAGAAAGTTATTGGCATTTCTAAAATATAATCATTTACAGTATATTTAATTGAGTTTAAAAAATCAATACTGATGCCTCCTATATAATGTTTATGTAAAGTAAATAAATAATCGTCTTGAACGTTAAATTCATTAATAATAATAGGTAATTTTATGTAAAAATATTCTGGATTATATGTAAATGTTTCATCTATTTGAGTAAATAATTTATGTTTAGTATTAAAATATTTTGAATATTCACCTTTGATTCCTTCTAAACTGACATACAAATCAAAAATATTATCATTATTTATTTTATGTTTATAATGTATTCTAATAATATTCGAATTAAAAGCTTCTATTATACACTTATCAGAATCATCAACAATATTTAAAATAGATTTAACTGGTACAAATCCTTTTAATTGTATTTGGTGATAATCATCATGAATATTTTTATTATTATGGTAAATATTATTCGTATTTTTAACAAAAGTTAATTTAATATTAGTTTTGTTTTTTTTACTAGTTTTTTTAATTAGTCGATTATCAATGTTAATATTATATTTTTCATAATATCTTGTTTGTTCCATTATATTGTTAATAGATATTTGTATTATTATATATATATTTATTTAAAATATTAAATCAAATTATTCATAAATTAATTATTATGAATTAATTTATTACAAATTAATTATATTTATAATGAATTAATTATTACAAAAATTTTATTAAAAAATCATTAATATATTTATTGATTTTTTGCATATCTTGAGATAAAAATATCACATTATAAAATTCTGAACTATCAATTCCTATTTTTGTTAGTAAATTATTTTTTTGTATATCTAATGTATTAGCGTAAGCTCTAATAAAGCTATTAAAATATTTCGTATTATTTATAAAAATTTCTTCTTCTGGTAAATTATTGTAAATATTTTTATTACTGTTAATAATTTGTTTAATCGAATACTTGATTAATTTATGAGGCTTGATATCGGGATTTAATAATCTTGTCTCGATATACCAAAAAGACCATGCCATGCAATAACCTATAGGATCAGAACCTATGCGTATATTATCATTTTCGTCAGAACTAATATTTTGAAAACTTATTAAATTATAATTAGTTCTAGGTCTGTAATATTTTAACACACTACAATATTTTTTACCAATATTAATAATTTTATTTTCTAACAAGTTATCTAAAATATTAATTTCTGATAATAAATTTAAACCATAAGGATCAAAACGATCAATAAAACCATTTTTTTTATCTATCAAAATTAAATTTGCATGTGTGCTAATTTCTGATACAATTATTGATATTTTGATATAAATAAACCTTTTATTATTTTTGAATGAATTTTCTAAATATTTATCAAAACCAGGATGTAAAAAGTAATCATTTTGTGATTTCCACAAAATAATATGGGGCAATAAAATATTATAATCTTTATAAAAATTTATAATGGAAATAATAATATCATTGTCACCATTATAACCTTTATAACTTTTGTATAACATATTGTTAGTATTATTATTATTATTATTAGTATTATTATTAGTATTATTAGTATTATTAGTATTATTAGTATTATTAGTATTATTAGTATTATTAGTATTATTAGTATTATTAGTATTATTAGTATTATTAGTATTATTAGTATTATTAGTAT